>OFGJ01000345.1_pt1 | contig 40846 bp, 32 predicted proteins | sample 1521731 | NCBI WGS metagenome assembly OFGJ01 (sample SAMEA3504126, study PRJEB24116) | mouse gut metagenome | biome: mouse gut; feature: mouse-associated habitat; material: faeces | place: Denmark | collected 2011 | reverse complement strand
AAATCAAAATAGTATTGATTTTTGGAGGGAATTATAACAAAAATAGCAATATTGGGATATGGCGGCAGAGGAAGAAATTATGCTTTGCTTTGTAAGAATGTGGCAAACAAAAATTATTTTGAAATTGTTGCTGTGATTGATGTTTCAAGTGACAAGCTTAATTTGGCAAAAAAGGAACTTTTGCTTGCGGATGACAAGTTGTTTAAAAGCATTGACGATTTTTGTAGCATTTTTAATTTTATTTGTTATGACGTTATGTTTGTCGGGCTGTGAATATACAACTGTCAAAGGGGATAGTTGGAAAAAGAAATACGATATTTCCAATCCCGATTTGGAGGGGGCTGGAGATAGTCAAAATGCCGCAAATAGAAGTGGTTGGTATTCTACCATGATTGAGGATTTTGACGGCAGTAGCCTCAACAATGAGTGGTATCCTGTGGAAAATGTATTGCGTAACGAAGAATATTGGTGTGACAAAATGGTCACGCTCGTAGATAGCCAAGTACAAGTGTCTGCTGTAAAATCAGACAACCATGTTTGTGAAAATTGCTCGGATAAGTCAATTTACTTTACTTCGGGTATAATCACGTGTCGATATGAAAACGGAAAGCGAATCCCTACTTTTGCACAGGCGTTTGGATATTTTGAGGCAAAGGTAAAGTTCCCTGCAAGCGACGGGATGTGGTCAGCTTTTTGGTTACAAACAACTAGCCAAGGTCAAATCGGCAACGGCGGTAAAGATGGTGCGGAAATTGATATTTACGAATCGAGTTTTTGGAACAAAAAGGATTATGTAGGACATTGTATACATTATGACGGATATGGTGCAAAACATAAAGCCGGACAGGCGACACATAGTGTAGACAAAAATTTATATGACGGCTACCATACTTTTGAGCTAAAATGGACTCCCGAAGAATATGTTTTTTATGTGGACGGGATTGCAGTATGGGCAACCGATTTCGGCGGAATTTGTGAGGTTCCCGCGTATATAATGCTTACAAATGAAATTCGTCAAAAAGCACAATATGGACCTTATGGCCAAAAGTTGGGGAAATTTACGGGCGGAACTTTTTATATCGATTATGTTAAAGTTTATCAAAATGTAAATTATTTGCCATATATTAAAAGTGCGGAAGACTTTAAATAAAAGGTTGTTATGATAGAAGAAACAGAAGTAAAAAAGGCAATTAGTAAATATTTGAATTGCAATTTGCTTGAACTTAACCTTTTGGGGAGTGGAGCGAATGGCGAAGTTTATGGTTGTGTAATTGATAAGCAGCCTTATAAAATTGCCTTAAAAATAACTAGCTATCCCGAAATGCTACTTAAAGAAGTAAATACTATTAACTTTATAAATGACAGAGTAGATATTAAACTGCCTAAAATTTATTTTTATCATTTAATTGACAACGAAATAAGCCTAAATATTATGGGAATGTCTTATTTAGATGGTGTGGGTGCGGATAAAATAAATTGGCTATTCAAATCAAAGAAAAGAAAGCTTTTTACAAATGATGTGATTGACAATTTTTTAAATTTGCAACAAATAACCAACGATAAATACGGTGTTGTCGGTGGCGAGCAGTTTGATATTTGGATTGATTGGTATCGTCCTTTTGCAAAAGCAAGGCTAGAGTATATCACACCGCTCGCAGAAAGCGGAAAATTTCCTAAATCGGTTGTGGAGGTTTTGAAAAAAGCTTACGACAACTTAGATATTATTTTATCCGATTGTGGTAAACCTACTTTGACACATGGAGATTATTGGGTGCCTAATTTATTGGTAGACAAAAAAACATTAAAGTTTGTCGGCTGTGTTGACCCTTTCAATTTGATGTGGGCGGAGAGTGAATATGAGATTTTTACAATGATTTTATATCCGCATTTAAAGCTTTATAAGGAATATAAAAAACGTGTAAATGTTAGCAAAATGGTAGACTTAAAGGCACGAATGTACTCGTTATTTTCTGAAGTCTATTGGTTCGAACTTTTGGGAAAAGGCAGTTTTGGATTTATGACATGGGTCGCTAAAAAGATAAAAAAACAATTTAAAAAACACAATTTATAATTTACATTTTAAATTTATTTTACATTTTACAAATTATTAAATTTTATAAAATCATTGACAATTTGGTAAATACATAATATAATACGATTATTAAGATTTATGGAGGTAAAAAAATATGGCAAATAAATCAAGTTCCGATAATAATCAAAACAAAAAGAAATCGTCAAGCGGCGGAAGTGTTTGGAGCCTTAATAAAGTAAGCTTTTATACCCTTTGTGCAGTTGCAATTTTATATCTTGTAGCAATGATTTTAAGTCTTTGCGGTATCAGTTTGAAAATTGTAGGTGCTTTGCAAGGTGTTGCAACAGCAGTTGTTATTTGCATCGCTGCCGTAAATGCTTGGAGATTTGTAAAGAATAAACCTGTTGTATGGAAAGTTCTTTATATAATTGTATTGCTTGTAGTACTTATCGGTATAGTTATTCCGTTGGTGGTATGATAAAAAAGAGAGTTCGCTCTCTTTTTTCTTTTATTTACGCATTTAAATTAACATATTTCGTTTTGTCTTAAATTTATTGGAAATAATAAAAATGGGGCTTGAAATAGTAAAATAAGTATGATATAATAAAAATACTAATAAATGTCAAATGACAATAAAAGGTGATAAATATGGCAAATAGATTTATTTTGAATGAAACATCTTATTTCGGTGCAGGAGCCAGGGCAGAATTAAAAAATGAAATAGCATCTCGCGGCTTTAAAAAAGCTTTTATCGTTGCAGATAAAGACTTAATCAAGTTTGGTATTGTAGATATGGTAACTTCTCAACTTACAATTCCTTATGACATTTTTTCCGATTTTAAAGCAAATCCAACGGTAAAAAACGTTAAAGCAGGACTTGCAGCTTTCAAAGCATCTAAAGCAGATTTTATTATTGCAATCGGCGGAGGCTCGTCAATCGACACATCAAAAGGTGTTGCTATTGTTGCGAATAATCCTGAATTTGAGGATATTATTTCACTTGAAGGTACAGCAAATACTAAAAAGAAATGTGTTCCTATAATTGCATTGCCTACAACGGCAGGTACTGCTGCGGAAGTTACGATAAACTATGTAATAACCGACGAAGACACAGGCAGAAAAATGGTTTGTGTGGACCCTAACGATATTCCTGTGCTTTCTATCATTGATGCGGAACTTATGGCAACCATGCCAAAAGGTTTGACTGCCGCTACAGGTATGGATGCTTTAACTCATGCGATTGAGGGATACATTACAAAAGGAGCTTGGGAGCTTTCGGATATGTTTGAAATCAATGCGATAGAGCTTATTGCAAAAAACCTAAGACAAGCAACTGCAAACGGTAAAGATATGGTTGCTCGCGAAAATATGGCACTTGCACAATATGTTGCAGGTATGGCTTTTTCTAATGTAGGTTTGGGTTGTGTACACTCTATGGCACATCCACTTGGAGCAAGGTTTGATATTCCTCACGGTGTTGCAAACGCATTACTACTTCCAATAGTTATGGAGTATAATATGCCTGCAGCGCAAGAAAAATACTGTGAAATTGCAAAAGCAATGGGTGTGGATATCACAGGTATGTCGGTAAAAGATGGTGCAAAAGCTGCTGTCGATGCTGTTAAAAAATTATCTTTAGACCTAAATATTCCACAAACTTTGAGAGATATTAATATTCCTAAAGAGGCATTGGAGCAACTTTCCAAAGATGCGTTTGCAGATGTTTGCACAGGCGGAAATCCTCGCGAAATTACTAAAGCCGATATTTTGGAACTATACAAAATCGCATATTAATATAATATAGACTTTTAATTTTTAGCAGAATATAATTATATAAATATAAAATGAAATAAGGCAATAAAACAACATAACCATAGGTTACCATTGTAGCTTATGGTTTTTGTGTTTATAAGCGAATATATTTATTAACTAAAATTATAGTTTGTTGCGATAATTGTATTTGCGTAAAACTTGTTTTTTTCGTTGTGAGCTTACTTCGGTATAAATTTGGGTGGTGGATACGCTTGCGTGTCCTAGTAATTCCTGTACGGAACGTAAATCTGCACCATTTGAAAGCAGATTTGTTGCAAAAGTGTGTCGTAAATAATGCGGGGTGGATTTTGCATTTATATTTGCCAATTTTGCATATTTTTCATAAATTTTTTCAATAGATTGTGGGGAAAGTTGCGCATTGTAGCGATTAGTAAATAGATAAATTGTTTGTTTTTGGGATTTTTGGAGTTTTAATAAAATGGAAATTCTTTGCCAAGTAATAGGGGAGGAAATGTAAATAAGACGTTGTTTTCTGCCTTTTCCGTGAATTAAAATTGTGCGTTCTTGAGTTATTATATCATCGAATTTGATTGCCGAGGCTTCTGCGATGCGTATTCCTGTGGAAACCAACAAATCAATAAGTGCGGCATCACGTATAAATTGCAATTTTTTAAATAAAGATAAATGCGAAATGTCTGCCTCAAAACAATTTAAAAGTTTTTTTACTTCGGTTACCGATAGCGTTTTTGGGAGTTTGCTTTCCTTTTTAAACTTTATTTTCAGATTGTCAAAAGGGGAAGTCGTTATTTGCTTTTGAGTAATCAAATAATCATAAAAGTTGTTCAATGTTATAATTTTACGCCTTATTGAAGTATCTTTTAATTTAAGTTTATCTGTTAGGTATCCAAGATAAGAACAAATGTCAGGGGCTAAAATGTTAGGCTCAAACAACATAAACTGCTTTAAATCAAGATAATAAGCCGCTAATGTATTGTTAGAAAGGTTTTTTGTAACTTTGATAAATGAAATATATTCATCGATAATATTCATTATTTTTCTCCTTTGGATTGATATATGTTGCATATTATACCATAAATTTAACAAAATTTATAAAAAAACTGATAATATTGTATTAAACAGCTGTAAGTAGTTGCAAAGATAAAGTAATTATGCTATATTGGCAATAATTGATGGTTATATTATGTTAGAATGGAGTGTTTTTCGTTTAAATATAAGTAAAATAGCTTTCAAAATACTAAAGAAAAAACATTGGAGAAATTTATGAAAAGAAGGTTTGTTATGGTAATAGCAATCGTCATGGTTGCCATTGCCATGATTATGCTGTTGGGCGGATGCGGGGAGAAAGTAGCCAATCCGTCTGATTTTATGGGCAAGTGGTATAAGACGGATAAAAAGAGTTGTTATGACGGTAGTGGTAATGAATATTACTACAACGGAAATAGAGTATTGTTTATATATAGGGATATAGAAAACGAATACGAAACACAAATAATATATGAGGTGTTGGAAGATAGGTACAACATATATACGGGAACAAGTGAGGGAATAGAAGAATACGAATGGACGGCAGAGAGCATAAGCTTTAAAGATTATGAGGAAATGAACGAAGAGGAATTTGATATAAGAAAGTTGTTTGCAAGAGATTGTTGCCCGAGGGAAATAAAGGAATTGATAGAGCCGATAAGTGAAGAAATATTGGTAAGCTTGTTTGAAGAAAAAGAGGGCTGGTATACAGCAGTAACGGAGATATATGACTATGTAAGTATAAAGGTAACAGAACAAGAGTTGTATGTAAGATTAAACAACACTGTTACAGATGAGTATGACTATAAGTTTGTGCTAGATAGCAAAGAGATATTTATACCAGACGCCGCAAAAGAGGCGTTGGAGAACAATACAGCAAATTTAAAGTAATTTAATGTATCAAGAAGTTCCCATAAGGGAACTTTTTTGCTTTACTACTTTAGTGAGAGAAAAGTCAAACTATAAAAGTTCGACTTTTAACAACTACACACTATGTGTGTGTGATTTAAGCTTAAGCAAAAGAAAAATGAATGTTATCCAAAATTATGATATAATCTAGGTGTTCAAGCCAATTAAATCATAAACACAGGAGGATAACATTCATGAATCGTTTAGAACATACACGCTGGTTATGCAAGTATCACAAAGTATTTGCACTAAAATATAGAAGAAAAATTGTATATAACAAATTAAGAAAAGATATACAGCAAATAATAAAAGACTTATGTAAATGGAAAGGAGTAGAAATAATATCAGGAAATATGATGCCTGACCATGTACATTTATTAGTATCAATACCGCCAAAAATGAGTGTAGCAAATTTTATGGGGTATTTAAAAAGGAAAAGTACAATGATGATTTGATATAATATTTAAACAGAATATCTTGGCAAATACGAAGATATTCTTGCAAAGTAAATCACTTTATGCTATAATCAAATTAGTATAATTGAAAGCCGACTTGCATGGCTAATAGTTATAAAAAACTTTAGTAGGTACTGATTGCTCTGGATATGAAAACGAGAAGAGTTGCACATTGTTGCTGGAATATCTACAAACACTATGGCAAAGTGAAGTAAAAATGAGAATGTAAATAAAAGCATGCTTGTTAAGATATGCGCTACGCTTTGCTAAGACATAAGTGATATAATGGAATTTACTGAGGAAATTAATATGGGTGAAATTATAGATAACGAAATTGAATCACAAAAATTAAAAGAAGCTGAACAAAGAGACAGAACGTTCAATGGCATGACAGCAAGAGAATGGACACTTAATAGCCGTAGCGTTTGGAATGATCTTTCGTCTGCTAGGAAAAAGAAACATTTAAATCATGGTGCTACATATCCCGAAAAGTTATGCGATAGAGTAATCTCGATGTATTCTAAAAAGGGAGATACCATTTTAGATCCGTTTCTCGGTACAGGTACAACTATCATATCTGCAATCAATAATGATAGATATGGTATTGGTATTGAATTATCTTCCCAATACTTTAATATTGCCAATCAAGAAATACAAAGCTCAATTAACTTATTAAGAACAACAACTTTTCAAGTTTATAATGGTGATTGCGAGGAGCAATTAAATAATATTGAAGATGCAAAAATTCAGCTAACATTAACGTCTCCGCCCTATGCGGATTTAATTCATAAAGTTGTTGACGATAGAAACAATAGACATAAAAATTCTGCCTTTGTATATGAAAACAACTCAACGACGAAAGTATATTCTGATCTTGAGTGCGATTTGGGTAATATGCCTTTAGAAAAATATAAAGAAAAAGTCGTTCGCATAATGAGAAAAATTTATTCAAAAACAAAACCAGGCGGATATAATGTTTGGGTAGTGAAAGATTTCAGAGATATAAAAAATAAGATCCCTTATGTTGATTTACATTCAGCAATAGCAGAATGTGGCTCGAAAGCAGGATTTGTTTACCACGATTTAATTATTTGGGATCAAAACGAGCAAAGGTCATTGGTATTATTAGGGTATCCGTCTGTTTTCTACGTGAATCAAAATCACTCGTATATTGTAGTTTTAAGGAGACCAAAATAACATCAATGGATATACAACTAATAAGAAAAATAGATAGAGTTCATCCATATCCAGCAAAATTTCCCATCGATCTGGCATTGAATTATATTTCAAAGTATACTGGTGAAAATGGGGTAGTATTTGATCCTTTTTTGGGATCCGGAACAACTCTATTAGCCGCAAGACTTTTGAATCGGATTGGATATGGTACGGATATAAATCACATTGCTATTTTAATATCATCTTTTAAGCAACTTAAACTATCTCAAGAAGATATCTCAGAATTGCAAACCTTTATCACACATTTTGAAAACAACCTATATAATATTATTCAAAGCGTAGAAACATTTAGTTACCCATCTATTGAGCATTGGTTTTGCAAAAACGCAATTACCGTATTAAGTTCTATTAAATATGAAGTGCAGAATTTGCGGAATGACGAGCAAAAACTATTTGTCAATTTAGTTTTCTCGTCTATTATCAATACTGTTTCTAATCAAGAAAGCGATACTCGCTATGCTGCAATAAACAAATCCAATATGACTATTGAACATATAACGGATGTGTTTATTAAAAAGTTCAATGTTATCTTAGAGATGTTTGTTGCTTTTAATAATATCTGCACCTCTAACAATCGTGTTCAGATATATCTAAAAGATGCGAAGCAATGCGATCAAATTATTCCGACTAATAGTGTTGATTTAATATTAACTTCGCCTCCATATCTCAATACATATGATTACTATCTTTATCATAAGCATCGAATGAATTGGCTTGAATATGATGTGAAGTTCTCTATGGAAAAGGAAATTGGGTCAAGGCGAGAATTCTCTAGTTTAAAAAAACCACAAGATAAATTTGATGATGACGTACATGAGATATTTTCAGCTTGCAACAAAACACTAAAAGACAATGGGCATATCGTAATTGTTATAGGTGATGGTAAAATACAAGGCGAAATATATGAGGCCAAATCCCATATGGAGAAAATCGGTGAAAAATTGAATTGGCAATTAATAGATTATTCCTACTCTTCATTAGATGAAACATCAAAATCCTTTCAACAATCATACAGGACAAAAGGAAAGAAAGAACATATATTGACTTTCAAAAAAGGAGTTTGCCAATGAAAATTGACGTTATAAGAATTTATGCCGAGGTATTAGAACAAGGCATTGATTTCAAAGAGTATTTTCAAAGCATAGGTATAGAATGCCCTATTATTAATATCTATACTAAAAAAGTTCATGGTGAAATATTTTCATCGGATTCATTAGTCAGTAGAATAAGGAAATCAAAAGATGTAGATGTGCTGATTACGGCTATCTGTAACAACCAAGAATTCCCTTTGTTAATGGTAGAATATTCGACAGCTGTTCCTACTGACGATCATAAAATGCAACGTTCCGATGTGTACTATTGGGGTGCCGCATATAAAACGCCAATAATGAAAATTTATCCACTTAATAAAGGTATGGCACAAGACTTTGGCGGCGGTAATAAAATTACAGATGCCGATGAGATTGTTTTAGCAAAACATCATGGCGCAATATTTTATCCCATACAATGGCAAACAATGCCGGATAGTTATGTATTAAATACAAAACCAAATGCTTTATCTTGTATAGCGAGCAATAATGAAATAAAGACTGTATTGTTTCAATTGTTAAAATGCTTTGACGATAATTCAACTATCGAAAGTTTTTATAATAGCTTGCTATTGAATTATGATCAACAGTATTCTCATATTTTGACTCAGCGTAATGTGAATAATATCAAATCTCTTATTACCAACTCAACAAGATTCCGTTGGGAAGATGATAATCTTACCGTAAAAATTAATAGATTCGGACATGCTATGGATCCTGATCGTGGGGTGTTATTTTTTGTCAACATGCTTGTAGGAGTGGATCACACTGTTACTGAGATTCAAATAAACCGTGATTTGGATTTTAATGCGCGTGGTGGATATGCCGCCTTATTTGATGCTCTTTCAAGAAAAAATGAGTTAAGCAGTTATGTTAAGAATTTAATTCGTACACAAAACAACATATTTTCTGATGAAAACGCTTTGCATATTTTTGTGACTGCATTAAATTTGCCCACTTCACTCTTTACAAAAGTTTCAACCGCTAAGTATACAATAGACGATGTAAGCTTATACGAATTTCTAATTAAACATCCAAGCATATCTATCAAAAGCATTTTTTTCTTATCCTCGAAACTAATCTTGACAGACCAATATCGTCGTACAATTTGCTCTGTATCTTGGAACTCTACTCCGATTAAACAGTATCTTAATACATTGTATGAGGCAAATTATACCTCATTAGAAATATCATCACTCAGCCATTCTGCTGCAAAGGAAGATATTATTACTTATGCAAGCGTAGAACTTTATAAAAAGATGCAATGTGATTTATTAGCTGTCAGCTATCCAGGTGCTCAAGGTGACAGGTGCATATTATCTGGCGGCATCGGGCGAAAAGTATTACGTACATATATAGATATTATCGCCTATCACGAAAACGCAGGAGTTGCTACTATTTATTTACAAGAATGTAAGGATGAGATCTCAAGATCTGTTGGTGATGCTCGTAAGTTAAATTCATTTATAACCGACGAGGAAAAATTAAGAGGTCTTTCTACAATTTACAAAAAAATAAGAGGGCATGAGTCTCCATTATCTTTAAATATCGGTATTGGTGCGAAATACTCATCTATGCCGCCTGCTATGGATGTGGATTATATTTTTATGTTTCGCATTGATGATAGTTGTACCGAAAAAACAGTTGTTAATTATAATATAGCAATAATTAATACAAAACTATTAAAAGACTTTGAAATATTAACAGATTGTGATGGAAAACTAATTGGGAGTCTTGAGCTTGATAAAATTTATATTGTAAAATAAATATAGATCACATTCTAATGGAAAAAATATAGCATTATAATGAGTTGGTAAACATGCAAAATCACAGCAAATATCAAACTAGAGCTCTTTTAATACTATGAAACAATTATTTGACATTTGAGTTCTAAATTATATAAAGTGCAAATCCAATTACGCAATGTTGTTAATGTCGTGGGCGGTTATGACGGAGTTAATCACTTTTTATTTTAAATAAGGGTAGTATTATCGGACTGCAAGCTAAGTGGTTTATATGTAGTTTGCAATTATCACAGATTAACCAAAAATTTAAAGTAAAGATAGTATAAAGGTTGAAAAACAGGTAGTAATATGTTAAAATAGAGAAAGGAATATAGGTATACAGAAGAGAAAGAGATGCAAAAGAAGAAGGTAATAAATTTCAGGCTAATGCCCACAATGATGTTAGTAGGTATAGTAGGGATATTGAGTATATCCCTATTTCATTTTATAACAGCAATAGTAGTGGGATTTGTGGGGATAGTGGTTACCATAGTTATAGCAAGTATGCCTAAGTATAGGAAGTATCTAGTAAGAGCAGTAGTATTGTTGTTAACGTATATAATATTCACAACAGCAGGCGGAGTAGTAATGTTAAAGGCAACAAGGTATGTGCCTGTAATAGAAAATGCTGTGGTAAGCGGAGTAGTTAATTCGGAAAGCGATTTAAATGGGGAAGTACAGTCAGATAAAAAGACTGTAAGATATAACTTAATATTGACAAACGGAGAGTATACTAAGGAAAATAACAGGGAAAAGCTTAGCGGTAAGATAAGTGCATATTGGTATGCGGATATAAATAGGAGAATACAAGTCGGGGATACTGTGGTGTTGACAGCAGATATATTGCCAATTAAAGTAAACTTGACAAATACAGTAAGTGTGTATGACTATGTGGGGGTAGTAAGGTATACTTTAGAAAATGTTAGATGCACGGATGTAATAGAAGGAAAACCAAGTTTTAGAGAAAGTATAAAGATAATGTGCAGAGAAACAATGTCAAAGTACCCAGGCGGGGGAATGATGTACAGCATGGTATTCGGAGACAAATCGGAAATGGATAACATGTTTGTAAGCTCGGGCAGAAAGACGGGGATAGCACATATATTTGTAGTAAGCGGATTGCATTTAGGATTGGTAGCAGGTATAGTAGGTTGGATAAGCAAAAAGCTAAGGATAAATAAAGTATTAGACTTTATACTAGTAATGTTGCTATGCGGGATATATGCCTACTTAGTGGGATTTGGAGCATCGGTATTAAGAGCATATTTAATGCTAGCAGTGTACAAACTAGGTAAAATGTTAGGGCTAAGATATTGCGGAATGACATCTTTGTCACTAAGTGTAATGGTAATATTGCTAATAAACCCGCTGACGTTATACAGTGTGTCCATGCAACTATCCGTAATGGCAATGGTAGGAATACTGTTTTTCCAAACTCCAATACAAAGACTGATTAAAACAAGGTGGGAAAAATTCAATAAGTTTGCAGCGATAAATATAAGCGTAAACATAGCAGTGTTACCAATAACCTTACATTACTTTGGGAATGTGTCTTTAATATTTTTTATAGCCAACATGTTGGTAGTACCAATAATAACAATATTGTATCCATTGATATTCGGAGTAGTAATATCTACAGCAGTAACTCAGTATATAGCGTACGGACTAAGTCCCGTAGGGCATATAATGGAGCTAATAGAGAGAATGATAAACGGATTGGCAACAGTTCCGTTTTTGAGTATAAAGGTGCAGATAAATATATACATAGTGATAGTGTATATATTGGTAATGGTGCTGATAAGTAGTTATAGCATGTTAAACAAAAGACCAAAGCGGATAATAGCAACGGTAATGGGAGTAGTGGTACTGAGCGTAGGTGTAATAAGCGGATTGGGCAGGATGGATAACAGCATAAAAGTGCAAACGGTAACGGCAAATAGCAACTACGATATAGTGATGATAGATATACAGAATAGGCATTATATGGTAGTAAACGGAAAGCTGGATTTGTATAAGATGTACGCGTGTAGGAAATATATGAGTGAAAATGGTATAGATAAACTAGAGGGTATAGTAAAAGCAGAGATAGAGGGAGCAGAAGCAGATATATTAAAAGAGTATATGGAAGTACTAAACATACAAAGCATAATAATGAATGGGGAGAATAAGGTAGTAGCAGACATATTTAATGGGGAAGTTAAGTATATGGAAAGTATAGGTGGCTGGGAGATAGCAGCAGTAAGCGACAGAATAATTGAGATAAACAATGAGGAAAGCAAGATAGTGTTTGCGAACAATTTGAAAGGAGAAATGACAAGCCTGCCAAAGGGGATAGACTTGCTATACATAGTAGGAAACAAAGGAGTAGTAAGGACAAGCCCGCCGAAATACCTTATAAGTGACGACGCAGTGATAAATAATATTAGTCAATCTGTCCACTCCTACTTTACTTTTGTTCTTAAAAATGATAAAATAAAAGTGTTATAAAATCATTAAAAACTAAATTTAGTACCGATTTTTTAAGTGTAAAATAAAAAATATCGCTAATTTTTGCAGCGATATTTTTGTTATATTTTGATGTTTTAAATAGAGACATTTTATAATATAGAAAATTTAAATATTATTGATTACTTATATTGATAAACTTTTACATAGTCTATGACAAAGTCTGCGGGCATTGCTGAACTTGGGTTGTTTGTGATTTCGCCTGCCCAAGTGAATTGATTGTTTGGATTGCTTGGGTTACCGCTGCCGCTTTCGCCTGCAATTTCAACTGATAACCATAAAAATTCAGGAACTTGTGATACACCGAAAGACGTTCTCCAACTTTCATAGCCGTTAATGTAAAAAACATATTCATTTTCCGTCCACAACAGACCATAAGTATTAAATTCCGTATACATATTTTTTTGAACTTTCATATATTTGGAATTTGTGGAACTATGTTGCTCTCCGTAACCGTCAACATGGATTGTATGAAGAGTGGTGTTGCGGTACTTATCCGACGGCAATGTAGGGTCATTGTAGTAAGGACTTTCCATTATATCAATTTCCGCACCTGTTTTGCCGTTGTCGGTATAAAGATTGTTTGCCATACTATTTGATTGCAACCAAAAAGCACTCCAAAGGCCTTCTGCAGCAGGTGCTTTGCAACTTACTTCAAAGTATCCGTATTTAAATTCTTTTAAGCTTTGAGATAGGCATGTGCCTGTGTACCAACCGTTACCATGTTTGCCGTTCTCCAAATATTCCGTACGTATGATAAGGTTGCCGTCTTTGGTAAAAGTTTGTTCGTCCGTCCAATAGCCGCCTCTGCGGATAGGTTGTTCGAAGGACGTTTTCCAAACGCTTTTGTCAAGTTCTCCGTCAAAATTATCTTCAAAAACCAACTGCATATCGTCAATGTTTATTTTTTTGCTTTACTAATAGTTCCCAAAGGACTGCAAGCTGTTAGGCATAATGCAAAACCTAAACATAACAGGATAATTATTGCTGTTAAACTTGATAGTTTTTTCATAAAACTTTCTCCTATAACTTTGAATATTATTAAATATGAAACACTTTTTCAAACTGTTCTTTAAGTTTTGTCAGCCCAAATGCTATGCCACAAATCAAAGTGAACCCGCCTATTGCAGCACTTATTATTGCGGGGATTAAAATGCTTGTAACATTGCAGGCATAAAGTATAATGGGGATAAAGCCCAATACGCTTATCAAATTGCAGGAGACAAATAGAGTGCGATTGTGTTTATAAAATAGTATCAACATCGAGCCGCAAACTATTATCATTGCCGAAATAATTATGGGCAAGCAATAGCCTGTTGCAACCTGCGTTTTAAATATCGCCTCATAAATGTAGCAAAGAGATATTAAACATGCCCCTTGCAAAAATATTTTTGTTCCGATTTCCGTATTGGAAAAAATAGTATTGCCAATTAGCAAGTAACCATAAGCCAAAAGTGGCACTATAAACCAACACCAAAGGGCAGTCGAATGATTAACATAGCAAACAATAATGCTTATTAACGAGATAAATACCGCGATAATAAGATAGATATTTCGTGGAGAAATTATAAGCGGAAGAGGACGTTTTTCCCTTTTTGGAGGGTACTCGCATTTAATTTCAGTCACATTGTCTTTGTTGATAATTTCGTGACATAGAGGGCAAATATTACTGTTGCCGATATCCACTTTGCAGTTATTACAACGCATTGTCCACCTCCCAATAGTTGCTACTTACTTTTATATCAAAACCGAGCTCCGCCAAGTAATTAATAAAGAAACTTTCTATCTTGCAATCTTTAAGCAATCTCACAAACCCAATAGTCAAAGTGTTGTAGGTGGTTATTGCTGTAAACGAGATAGGAACGGATGGGCAGGCATGCAACATAAAGGTAAATTTTTTAACATAAGGCTCAAATGATTTTGGCAAGTCCACCACTCCTACATTGCTGAATGTAGCGGTTTTCGTAGGCTTTTTTATCGTTTTTTCATTGCTAGTGGCAAAAATCAAGTGTTTTAACCATAGCGGTAATATACGCATAAGCCAAAACTTTTCCCCTTTCATGGTAGTGCTTATGTTGTTGTCTAGATATTCCTTTTTGTAACAACTTTCAATAGAGTTTTGAATAATGTTTATAAAATATTCCAAAGAAATATCCTCTTTTTTTATATCCGCTCTTGCTCTTGAAAACAATGTGAAATTGCGAAGAGTACTGCTATTGTAAAGTTTTCTTAAATTCATAGGGATAAACAGAGTTATATCTTTTGGGTTTTTGACAAACTTGCCTTTTGTCATATAAACGCTGTACATAAACAGCCCGCCCAAAAAGTGTGTTATAGTACAGCCTTTGCTTTTGCAGTATGCAAGCAATTCTTTTGCATCTAGGTCAGCGGTGATTGCTCCTTTACCAAGATAATCAAACTGCTCCCCGGGAACGGTAAAGGCTTGAGACTTGCTTCCTGTCAATGTTGCGATATTAATATCTTTTAACTTTACGGGTTTGTAGTTTGTTGCAAAACTATCTTCATATTCTTTTGGGTCAATTTCGCTTTCCACAGTCAAAATTTTCCCTTCGGTATCCAAAACAATACCTTGAAGTTTAAAATAGGTGTAAAGTAAACTTTTTATAAATTGCAAAGCCCCGCTACCATCGCATAAAATATGAAAAAATTCCAAAGTCAAACGGTTGTTGTAATACATAACTCTAAAACAATAGTCATTGCAGTTGTGTGGGGTAATTTGCTCCATAATTATGTCTGATTCCGGCTGTACTTTCAGTTGTTTTGTATTTTCTTCCAAATAATACCAAAAAGCACCACGCCTTAGTCTTACGGCAAAGGACGGAAATCTTTTTAATGTCAAATCCAATGCGTTTTGTAAAACTTCCGCATTTATATCGTTTGTCAATTCCACCGTAAACCGAAAAAGGTTTTGAGTATCTTTTGTGGTTATAAAGGGATAAAGTTTCGCACTGTTATCCAATCTAAACCATTTTTTTTGAGTCATATTTACCTCGTAAAATTTATTGAAAAATGTCAACAAAAATTTATAGTTACAATAATTGTACCACAAAATTAACTTTTAAACAACATAATTTGGAAAAATTTAACATCAAGAGGGGTTTTTATGCATTATATATAGGGAAATTTGTAAAAAATAATTTGCTAAAAGCAGGCAATATATATGCGTTTTGGTTGATATGTTTTTCCTTTTCTCTTTACATTTTAATAATTTTATGCTAAAATTATAGCCGAGGTAAGTATGAAAGAGTTCGATTTAAACGGAAAATGGTCTTTTCATGAGGTTGGTAGAGGCAAATGGTATACGGCAGTCGTTCCGGGCAGCAATTATATCGACTTGCTTGCGAACAATTTGATTGACCACCCGTATTATGACAATAATGAAGATTTGACTCAATGGATAGGCGAGCGTGATTGGGAATACGCCCGCGAGTTTACTTTACCTTTGGATATACTAAAAAAACCTGTTATTATGCTTGAGGCGGATAAGTTAGATTGTATTGCGGATATTTATATAAATGACAGGTTAGTTGCCAGGGCGGAAAATTCGTTTATAAAATACACAGTAGATATCAAAAATTTTGTATCTAGGCTTACAAATAAGATAAGGATAAAATTCCGTTCGCCGATTACATATATCGAGAATAAGTTGGAAAACAATCCAATGCCAACCAATAAGGAGGGTATGACAGGTGTACAGTTTATACGTAAACCTGCCGTGCATTTCGGGTGGAACAATAATGTGATTTTGCCTTTTAGCGGTATTTGCGGAAATATAAAAATTGTTGGATACGACGAAATTTATTTAGGCAAACCGCAGGTTAGGAATGAGGCTATTTCCAAATCGCAAATAATCATTGTCAAAGCACCTGTAAAAGGCAAACAGCTTGGCGACAATGTAAATTACTCATTAAAACTTAACATAACCGAGCCGAATGGTAATGTAATAAAAGTAGTAAGCGCTAAGGTGGAAGAACAAAACGACTTGGTTGCCACTATAAACAAACCAGAACTTTGGGATATTTACACAAAAGTTCAAAAACCCGCACTATATAAAATTTCGCTTGATTTGTTAAAAAACGACGAAATAATAGATAGCAAAACATTCAATTACGGCTTAAAAGACATTAGGTTTGAAGAGGAAGAAGTAGACAGCTACAAAAAATTCGGAATAGTTTTAAATGGCGAAAAGGTTTTTGTAAAAGGTGTTACTTTAATGCCGCTTGACAGCATGTCATCGCTTTTTAATAAAAAGAAGATGGAAAGCTATTTGGATAGCATAATCAATATAAACGCAAACTTAATAAGAGTGTTTGCGGGCAACGGATATATGCCTGACGAATTTTACACTATGTGCGACGAAAGGGGTATAATGGTATGGCAAGATATGCCTTTTGCGGGAATGATTTATCCGTTTGAAAACCAAGATTTTTCTGCCAATGTCGATAAGGAAATAAAATATAACGTAATAAAATTACATTACCATCCGTCGGTAGTTTTGCTATGTGGCAGCTATGATATGGAGCATAAACTATCACGGACATTTGGTAAAAAACCGTTAAAAGGTGCGATTTTTGACGTGTTTTATAAAAAAATCCCCGAAAGAATTAAAAATATGGGGTGCGGTTTCTTGTATATTCCGTCCTCTCCGCTTTCGGGCAAATTTTGTGATAAGGTCAACAATTACAAAAACGGAATCACAAACATGTGGGAAGTTTGGGGCGGTATGAGGTCTATGCAAAAATTAGGCAAACATACTCCTAGGTTTTGCGGCGAGTTCGGTATGCCGTCAATGCCAAGCTCAAATGTATTTGACGAATTTATATCCAAAAAGCAATTTACCATATCCGGATTGGAGCTTGAAAAAAGGCAAAAGTATCGTGACGGAAACAATAAAATGCTTTATTATATTTCGTCAAGATTCAGAGTTCCGAGAAGTATGTCTGATTTGATATATTATTCGCAACTTACTCAAGCGGAGTACTATACCGAAATGATAGAGCATTTAAGACGTAATATGTCAAAATGCCGAGGAGTAATAATGACCTCGTTAAATGACTGTTGGGCGGGTATAGATTGCTCGGGTATTGATTATTTGGGACATTATAAAGCGGTAATGTACAAATTAAAAAAAGTATTTTCCCCTATCTTAATGACGGTTACTTGCAATAAAGGCGTGGTTAAAGTCGATTTAAGCTCGGATGTAAATATTAGTGAGGAATGCAATTTAAATTGGAGAATCGAGGACTTTGACGGCATAGTAATGTCAAACGGGGAACTTAATGTGGAGATTGCAGGAAATCAAAACAGCACTATAGCAACATTGGACTTAAAGGAAGTTGTAACAGGCAAGGAAAGAGAGATTGTTTTTGTTGCACAGCTTACGGATAAGTCGGGCAGAATAATTGCGGCGGAAGACTTTTTGTTTGTGCAAAATAAACTTGCTCTGCTGCCTGACCCTAAGTTAAAAGTTAGTGTGGTTTGTAAGAAAGGCATTGCAAAAATAAGTATACAAGCGGAAAAATTTGCAAGATATGTAGCATTATCTATGGAAAACATAAAAACGCCGTTTAGTAATAACTATTTTGATATTATGGCAGGCGGAAGAGCGGAAATCACTATCCCTGTGGGTAAAATGAAAGAGCAGGAAGTTCTTGAAAAATTGCGTATCAAATCGGTTGCAAATATTGACTCAAAAGGTAATGTAGTACGTGACATAGCAAAAAATACAGGAGTGTTGCTAGCCCCTAAAAATATCAAAGACGTAGTTTTAAAATGGTTTTTCAAATAATTTTAAAAGGTTTGAATATAATAAAAGTGCCGAATTTATTTCGGCATTTTTGTTGTGAACAAAACCACGTGTCATGTACGTGAGTTTAAAAAATGTTGCACATATAATTCTTGAAACATAAAATTCCTTTTGCTACAATGAAATTGCGGTTAAAATAATAAATAATTTCAAACTAAATTATTGGAAAATGAAAAATACCTTGCGAAAATCGCTATATTTATAAAAATTGGTGCAAGATTTAACTTGCACCCTAATTTTTTAACGTTAATTTTAATTATTGTCCCGATTGTCATTATTATCGATTTTATCATTTTCGGACTTTTTGTTTTTAAAGCTATCGAATAAAGCGGTAAACTTCTTTTTAGTTGTAGCAAACAAGTCTTTTGTTTTAGTGCTTATATTACTAAACAAATTACCTGATACCGCAGCAGTGCTATTTCCCATTTGTTCGATTTTGCCTGCAACAAGTTTTTTATTTGCGATTTTTTTGTAAATAGAGTAAGCGATAATTGCGACTATTGAAATAGCAAGCAAAATGCTGAATATTTTAACTTCCAATCCCAACGGCAAGGCTTTAACTCTTGTCCACATTTTAACAACCATATCCTGTTTTTCGCCAAAGTCTGTCATTTCGACTAATCTTTCGGCACTATCTGTGGAAGGCATTGTCAATTCCGGTATTTGCAATGCGTAAAAATCAATGCCGTACTCATCGTTATAGTATTTTATTAAAGCAAGATTTTCTGCGGAAACATTGCCATCTTTATCTTCGAAAAGGTAAGTAAAGTCATTGGCATCTACTTCTTCGTCAGTCATATAGTCTATAATGTCAGGGGAGATTACAGCAGTGGTGTAGCCTGTCTCGTCCATATTGCGAAGAGCAATGTCGGGGTCACACATAAAGTTTATAAATTCGTGAGCAATGTCCACATTTTTGGAATACTTAGGTATAACCCAATTATCAAACCAAACATTAGACCCCTCTTCAGGGATATAGTAATCAAGGTTTATTCCGTTTGCCAAAGCTTCCTCTATTGCCCAAACAGCGTCTCCGCTCCAAGCAAGGTTTACATACGCTTCGCCATTTATCATAGAGTCTTTACCGCTGTCAACCTCGTAAGCATAAAGTATATCGTATTGAGTACGCAATTCCTTTTCTACAAGAGCAAGTTTATCTGCGGTAATATTGTTTGTCAAATCGCTTATTTTGTTGCGATATTCCTCAGGAGTAGCTGTTTTTGCAAGTTCCTCCAATTCCTCACGATAAGCGTAAATTGTTGCGATAAATACCGAGTCACGAATACTGTCTTTCATAAGTATTTTATTTTTGTACTTGTCATTCCACAATAAACCCCAATTTTTAACGTCTTCCTCGTCAACTTTATCGGTGTTGTACATAATACCTACAGTTCCCCACATATAAGGCACGCTGTATTTGTTGCCTCTGTCAAAGTTTCTGTCCAAAAGGTAAGGCGGAATATTTGAAAGGTTAGGAATTTTATTTTTGTCAAGCTCAACCAAAAGGTCGTTTTTCTTCATTTTTTCAATGATATAGTCACTTGGACACATAACATCATAATCAGCCTCGCGCTTGTTGATAATGGTGTAAGCTCTTTCCAAAGTATCAAAAGTATCATATTGAATACGAACTTTTTGACCTGTTTTTTCCAAATAGTATTTTTCAAAGTCTCTTAAAACGCTTTCTTCTTCCCCGTGTTGAATATAGTCTTGAGCGTTGTAAACTTTAAGTACAATCACATTGTTGTTGCAACCGCTAAGCACAGGGACAAGTATAGTAGCAAGGAGTAAAGTAAGCAAAACCAACACAGTTAATCTTTTGTTTTTCATATTTTAACCCCCTTTGTTTTAGCGACAGCTTTATTTTTTGATTTTTTCTCACGATGAGAGAAAATATTTACAATAACAAGCAATAACAAAACCGAAACAAGAATCATAGTCGAAAGTGCACGCAAAGATGGTGTCAAACCGTTTTTAGCAGCATCTGCATAGATAAATGTCGACAATGTATTAATGCCTTGAATGTTGAAAATAGTTATAACAAAATCGTCGATAGACAATGTAAAAGCAAGGAAGAAACCGCTTACAATACCTGACATAATTTGAGGAAGTACTGCCTTGAATAACGCTTTCATAGGAGTGCAGCCCAAATCTAAAGCAGCCTCGTACAAATTGTTATCCATTTGTTGCAATTTAGGCATAATGGAAAGTATAACGTAAGGAGTGCAAAAAACTATGTGCGCAATAATAACGGTAACCATTCCAAAAGGTATGCCAAACAGCAAAAACAATAGCATTAGCGAAACACCTGTCACGATTTCGGCGTTCATCATAGGTATTTTACTTACAGTCATCATCGCCTCTTTAGAGCGGTTTTTCATGTTGTAAATACCGATTGCCGCAAAAATACCAATCAATGTCGATATTACGGAAGATATTCCTGCGATAATCAAAGTGTTTTTCAAAGCGTCCAATATATCTGCGCTTTTTGCGGGATTAAACAAATCTTGATAAAGTTCAAGGCTGAAACCTTGCCATTGCATAGTTGCCGCAGGAGTAAAGGAGTAAATAACCAATACTGCAATAGGAGCGTAAAGGAATAAAAGTACCAAGTAAACGTAGCCTTTGGCTAAAATCTTTTTTACCATATTCTACCTCCCGCAGTTTGAGTTTTGTTGTTATACTTTTTCTCGATAAACATTGTAAGCCCCATAAGAAGCAGCAAAATGATAGAAAGAGCAGAGCCATAGTTCCAAGAGTTTTGAGTAAACTCCAAGTTAATAATGTTACCAAGCAGTTGAACTAAGTTGTTGCCCAAAAGGTCTGATATAACGAAAGTGGAAAGTGTAGGCATAAACACCATTGTTATACCGCTTATAATACCGGGTATTGCAAGTGGTAAAATAACACGTGTTAAAACTTTTGTAGGTGTAGCCCCCAAATCAAGTGCTGCTTCCGTATAACTTTTGTCCAAGCTGGAAAGTGTGGAGTAAATAGGAATAATCATAAAGGGCAAAAAGTTGTAAACCATACCAAAAATAGTGGTTGCTTTGCCAAAAGTTATCTCTATATCAAGCCAAGAGCCAAAAGCCTCGAACATAGCACGCGTTGCGATTGTTCTTAGCAAAAAGTTTATCCACATAGGCAACAAGAAAAGCAAAAACAAAGTTTTGTTTCTGTTATATTTTTTGTTTGCCAAAATGTAAGCAACGGGAAAGCCTATAACAAAGCAAATTACTGTTGTAATAAAGGCAATCCAAATAGAGTCAAGGAAAGAGTTGAAAGTTACTCCGTCCGTAAAAAAGTTTATAAAGTTTTCCAAACTGATGCTACCATCCGCATTTGTAAAAGCGTAAAAGACTATCAAAGCAAGAGGCAAAAGCACAAAAAGCAACATAAATATCGCGTAAGGAAAAGCAAGATATTTTCTTTTAATAGTAATTTTTTTCATTTTTTTGCTCCTACTTGGAAGAAATAATTCTTTCCAACTTAATGTCTTCCGGTTTGATAGTAATTCCCACACGGTCATTGCTGTCATACTCGTCCTCGGTATCTACAAAGAAATCGAAACCGTTATCGGATTTTACAACATATTGATATTTATCTCCCTTGAAAATGCTTGATACGATATTACCGGCGATTGGTGCAGAGTCCTCATAGTCGGTAAGGTCGATTTTGTCAAAGTCAATGGAGATTTTAACTTCCTCTTTCAAATAGTCATTTTCGGAAAAGCCCCCATTTTCAAAGGTTTTTTTGTCATAATTAAATACGCCGTCGGCAAATTCAATCTCTGTCTCGTTCAAAACTTTGGCGTTGATAACGTTACTGTTTTTTTCCTTTTTCATTATGTGAATGTCATCCGGACGAATGTAAAGGCTGACTTTTTCGCCTGCCTTCCACTCGGTAGTCGAGTGAATCAAAAATTCTACCTTGTTTGCAATTACGCTCATTTCGTAGTGTACGCCTTTAAATAGCGAGGAAATTACAACACCTTTTATTTGACCTTTTTCCTCGTCCATCAAATAAATATCTTCCGGACGAATAACAACGTCGATAGTTTGATTTTTTTCAAAACCGCTGTCCACGCAAACAAATTCCGCGCCTGCAAATCTAACAAGTTTATCTTCGAGCATAATACCGTTTATGATGTTGGATTCGCCTATAAAGTCCGCAACAAACGCATTAGAAGGCTCATTGTAAATGTCGATAGGTGTACCCACTTGATGTATAATACCATTTTTCATAACCACAATGCGGTCGCTCATTGTAAGAGCCTCCTCTTGGTCGTGGGTTACGTAAACAAAAGTAATGCCAAGTCTGCGGTGCATATTTTTAAGCTCAAGCTGCATTTCTTGACGCATTTTTAAGTCCAAAGCACCCAAAGGCTCGTCCAACAACAAAACTTGTGGCTCATTTACGATAGCGCGTGCAATAGCCACCCTTTGTTGCTGTCCGCCGCTTAGGCTTGTAACATTTCTATATTCGTAGTCGGTAAGACCAACAATTTTCAAAGCTTTTTTAACTTTTTCGGAAATCAAGGCTTTAATAGCTTTTTGTCTTGCCCAAAAACCTTTTACCTCACGGCAAAGCTCTTTTTTCTTAAGCTTCAAACCAAACGCAATGTTGTCAAAAACATTTAAGTGCGGGAAAAGTGCGTATCTTTGAAATACGGTGTTTACAGGTCGTAAATGAGGCGGAATATCAAGCACCGATTTGCCGTCAAGCAAAATTTCGCCGTCGGTAGGTTTTTCAAAACCCGCAATCATTCTCAAAGTAGTGGTTTTACCGCAACCGCTTGGACCTAAAAGGGTAACAAATTCCCCCTTTTCGATATTAAGATTTACATGGTCAACAACATTTTGACCGTCATAAGCTTTGCAAACATCTTTCAATTCAATAAGTGTACTCATATATTTATTTCTCCATTAAAAAGTAGGTGGACTTGATATCCAAATTATTTTTGCGGGGATATTGCTCGCATTTTCAATATAATGTAATTTGTCCGATACAAAGTAAAAACTTTCCTTAGCTTTTACCGTATAACTGTTTTTACCTAAATGCAGTATAATTTTACCTGATAAAACATACCCGAATTCCTCCCCCTCATGCGGCATATCTCCGGGTAGTGAGTATTTTGGTTTTATGGTAACCAACAAAGGCTCCATTTCGTTTTTTTGACAGTTTGGTACCAACCAAACTTTTTCTTGCTCCAAGCTATCCTTTACGATAAAATCGTTTTCGGTAAATACGACCTGTTCGTCTTCTTCTTCCTTAAAAAAAGTTTGAGCATCCGTACCAAGTGCGGACAATATATCTATAAGCGTTGAGATTGACGGGCTTGTCAAGTCGTTTTCAAGCTGCGATATATATCCTTTTGTAAGTTCGCATCTGTCAGCAAGCTCGGACTGCGTGAGCGAAAGTTGCAACCTTAGTCTTTTTATTTTTGAGCCTATTTCCATATTTAACTCCTTAACTACTTTAGTTTTACATACTAAACTTCAAGTTTAATGAATTTTATAATATTAAACCAAAAGTTTAGTAAAACAATTTTTGCTAAACCTAAAGTTTAGTTTTATTAAACAAAAAGAGTATAGCATACATTTATATAACTGTCAATTATTTAAAAGCAAAAAATCAAAAAGTTTTATCACTTTTAAAAAGGCAATAAATATTGATAATAATTATTATAAGAAAATCTATTTGCTGTGGATATAGTAAAAAATAAAAAATGCCTGCTGTAAAAGCAAGCATTTATATTTATCAAATACAGGTAATAGTTATTTTACAAAACTTTTAAGTTGGTTAATATTCATAAAACCTACTTGTGTGTTTTGTTTAACGCCGTCTTTAAAAAGGATAAGCGTAGGGATTGACATTATGCCGTATTCCTTTGCAACGTCAGACACTTGGTCGACATCGATTTTCAAAATTTCGATTTCAGGCATTTCGTTTGCTAGTTGCTCAAGCACAGGTGCTAACATTTTGCAAGGTCCGCACCATGTTGCAAAAAAGTCTACAAGTACAGTGCCGTTTGCTATTTTTTGTTCAAATTCTTCCTTACTATTAATGTGAGTTAACATATTATCTCCTTATTATCTTGTTCAAGATAAATTCTTTTTATTGTAACTATAATTATTATAGCACAAATTGTAAGGTTTATCAATATATAGCCTGTAATTTACCTAAAATTTTCCAAAATCAACAGTTTTTGGTGTAGTAAGTATTTTTTCCTTTACCGTAGCGTGTTATTTCGTTACTTTCCACCAAAGTTTTTAGGCAATTTTCTATACTGCTTTTACTTACTGTAGGGCACAACTCCATCAATTTATTTTTTGTAAATTTGCCTAAAGTTTTTTTAATCGCATTTTTTATAATGCTAATATTTTTTTGCTTTAAGCCTACTAGGTCTACGCGTTCCTCAAAATCTTTATAAGCCGCAAGCAAAATATTTAAAATGAAGTTTACAAAAGGCATAGGGTCGTTTGTGCTGTCCTGCCGGCCCATATTGCTTTTTTCAAGTGCAACATAGTATGATTCCTTATTTTGTTCTATTTTTTTTCAATACTTATATATTTGCCAACAAAAAAGTCGTTTTGATAAAGCAAAAGGGTAGTTAGCAATCTGCTTAATCCTCCGTTGCCATCGTTAAACGGATGTATGCAAAGGAAATCGAGTATAAAAATAGGTATCAAAATAATCGGGTCAAGTAAACCAATGTTCTTTGCTTGAAAAAGGCTAATGCTCTAAAAGTTTATGGTAGCTTGTTAATATTATATTGAACAAATTCAGATATTAGCTTAAAATAAAATAGCTAAAGTCAAGTTGTTTAAGAGCATTATTTTTGTTAGACAAAAGATTGCTAGCGGTAAAAACTTAGTAGACAAAGAATTTCTAAAACAGGAAATAATATTTATTTTGTATAATTTTTGTGTAAAATTTTTGTAGCATTTCCCTTGTTTAAGGTTTGATTAAGGTATATGTTCTATTATAATATTGTATTATACCACGCATATATAAGGGTATAATAAAAAACTGCTATTGCGCCCAATATTATTCGTTTGGTTTGCAATACGTTTTTTATCCGCTGTTTATATTGTGTGGTGGGCAAATTCTGACTTCTTAGGGAGGAAATTATGGAAAGAAGAAAGACAAGGATATTCGGTGTTTGTATCAGTATAATGCTTACATTGTCTTTGATTTTGGCTTTGTTTGGTGTGTTAACATTAAACAAGTCGGATATCAGCAATGGCACTTATTTGGATACAGTACAGCCTGTTCTTAACGAGGGCTATACCGAAAATAACTATTTGGGCGGTGTTGGCGACCAGGAAAGGTACATAAACAGTTCCGGTTATGAGGAATCAACCGATTGGGTTGCTATAAGCAACGGCACTCAATTACAAAGTTTTTTAAAACAAGAGGGTAGTTATTCCGGCAAAAGCGGATATTTGACCGCTAATGTTACCTTGGATTGGGGAACAAACTCAACTTATGCGGGTCTTGCACCCGGCAGCGTGGGTAAGTTTACAAAATGGTTTGACGGATGCGGATATACAGTAACTTTAGAAGGCGGCGGTCCGGATATTATAGCCTGTGATCATGCTCAATCAGTAGGTCAAAGACCCCATGTAACAGCAAAAGATATACCTGGATATGAAATGCCGGATGATAGTGGCAATCCATATCCTGTAGCTTACCATTGCTTTGGCGGTATGCTTAACGAGCTTGGCACAGACGGTAAATTGTTTAACTTTAAATTTTATATCTCATGGAATCATAAAATAACATATAGAGATACCGGCAGTGTAAATAATAATGAGGGTAGATTAGATGCACATATAGCCTTTGGCGGTCTAGTGGGCTATAACAGCGGCGGCGATATAGATAACGTAGTTGTGGAATTGGCTGCAGATAAGCAATTATATGTTTCTTCTCACGAGGGGATAGATAGAGACGATACTTTTTCTAAATCAGGTTGTAACGGAGCTATATTATTAGGACTTGTTGTAGGTGCAAGCAGAGGTGGAACTATAAGCAATGCAACTGCAATTTTTGGAACTAATAGCAAGCTATATGCAGAAGGTAGGTCGGGATATTGGTCAGGTACCTTCCCGATTAAAACCTATAGAAATTCGGGCTCAACTTTGATTGGTGGTATAGCTGGTTATGTTGCAAATGGTGCAAAACTTAACAACCTATATGCTAAATTTGAGAATAATAGTAGATTACATGGCTATATAAAAACCCATCAAAACGGAGCAAATAGAGGACCTTATAAGTGCTATAGAAAGATAGGTGGTATTATAGGTGTTAACTCAGGTGCTAGCGTAACAACTGCAATGGTATCCGGCAATTTGGATTGTATGATAGCAGAGGGCTCAAGTGGCGGTACAGGCGACGGCGAATACGTAGACCAAATGAAGAATATTTATATTGCGGAAGGACCTTTGCCCGGAACAATGATTTATATGAACGCTACAGGCGGTACCAATAAGGAGGGTAACGAAGGTGGCGGAAGTGCATACAATCAAGGTTACGGAGATTGCGGAGAAAGAGCAATTCTTACAACAAACGGAAGAAATAACGGTAACAATGGTGTTGCAATACCTTACTTTTTCAATCACGATGGTCAAGGTGTAGTGATTTTTGTACCTCAAGGTAAAATTTTGTGGACTTTGTATAGCTCTCCAACATTCTCTAACTTAGAGTCGGGCATTATTGTAAAAACCAACTATCCGGATGCAGCTACAACCTCGGAAATCGAAGTAGGTATAAATAGTACCGGCGAAATAGGATTTTATAAGATGGCTAGCAATGGAGAGGTTGCCGATACCAACGGCGTAAGATGGATGGAAATGTCCGACCAAACCAGAATGGCTAAAAATGGCGGTGTAGATTCTCCTTTGTATTACGATGGTACTACATACGAATTGAAAATGAAAATAAATGGTCAGCTTTACGATAAAGGATTGCGAGTTATAAACGTAGGAGACCTTAAAAACTCTATGAATGTTTTTAACGGAAGAGCAGTAAAGCTTTATTGTGACGATAACGGCGATAGAGAACATGCCGTTGCTTACAGTGACGAGCAGGAAAAAGTTGTCGTACTTTTGAATAATGTTATTAACGATAGTATGTCAAGAACCATTACTATCCAAAAAAGAAGTTTATTGGTGAGAACTTCTGCAGGTTACAAACGAGGAGAAACAACTATTTTCGGAAATGCGTATGTTTCCTTTAATAAAATGACCGACGATAGGGCAGGTGTATACTCCGGATTTGCTGCTAACGAACAAATGATGTGGCAAGATACAGGATATAACGAAGGTGTTAGCATTAAACTAAATATTGCGGGCAGACAATTATTAAGACCATCTACAAACAACTATATTTTGTATCAAGAAGTAGAGCTTAGCAACGGTCATATGGTATTAGAAGAGATAGGAAGTTATTTTACAGCGGTAATCAAGCCTCACACTGTAAAAGTACACCCAAGTATTTATATAAATGGTGCAGCCGTAGGCGGTGAGTACAACTTTATGAGCAACTTTGATTTTGGAAATGCAGATAAAAACGCTCAAAAACGTACAATTACCATCACTGCAAGATTGGACGATAGCCACTTTACTGCAAGTGCCGTAAAACTAATAGATAAAAACGGCAACGAAATTACAGGTATTAGTTGGAATGACAATAACGGCTTAATGACTGCAACTTATACAGCTACCGATGATAGTTTGAAAGAAATTGCATTTGTCGATTATGCAGAAAGATTTTATACAGTATCTATCGATGATGGTGTTGATATAGTGGAAAAAACCGACTATAAATATGGTGATAAAGTTTATTTGGACGCTCCTGCTGCCAAAGAAGGTGAAATTTTTGTAGGTTGGCAAAGAAAAGACGGCAGCTATTTGACTTATCTTCCTAAATATTCGTTAAAAGTTCAAGAAAACTTTACTTTAACAGCTGTTTATGAAGATATCGACATGGCGGCAAAGCCTTGGAAACATATTTATCGTGCGAACTACAACGAATTAAAGAGAGAATGTTATTATCATATCCCGGCATACGATGCAGAATACAGATTGCCTAATGAAATGGGTTGGATATTTAAAGGCTGGGAAGAAGTATCAAAGGATGAAGTGAACAAAGTTGTAGAATTTAAGGCTTTGTTTGAAGAGACTGCTGATGCTCCTAAAGTTAAAGTAGTTTACGACAATAAAAATTCCGTATTTATGGATTATGGTGCTCCTATAACATTGGAGGCTAATACAACATATTTGGTAAATAGTGCGCGCGTTGATGTTGGCGAACAGCCATCGGTAATTTATGCTATTACCGATTTGAATATCGAGAAAGTTGAAAATATTGCTACTTTCCCCGGTATTGTTAAAGAAAAATCAATGAAATACGAGTCTTTCTTGTTGGACGGTATTTATTACATAAGTGCTACATTTGTATATGGTAAAGCAGATGCAGAATATGATACAGAAACAAATAAGCCTAATCTAACAATCAATGGCTTTAATGCTTCTGACTTTACTCAATATGTAAGACAAGGCAATGTATATCAAATTAGTATGGTAATCCCTGAAAAGGAAATTGAGTGCAGATTTGGTAACAATGCGGAAATCTCAACATTCTTACAAGTTGAGGATTACGTATTTGACGAAATTATGATTTTCAAAAGAATTAACTAATAAAAACTTTCCATAGTTAATTTATAAACATACAAAACTCCCGATTTATGTCGGGAGTTTTTGCATGTCGTTCAACATACCGTTCAACAACCGTTCAAGATAGTTGACTATATTTTTGTAATATGGTAATATATATATAAGGAGATTTTTTATGGAAGAGTATAAACCGCCTTTTAATTTAAATACAAAAATTGTTAACTTAGTGGCTAAAATAAGCGAAATAATAGGAAAATTTAAATATGACAATAGACCTGTTCCAGATATTCGTTTACGTCGCGAAAATCGGATAAAAACAATTCATTCGTCGCTAGCTATAGAAAATAATACTTTAAGTATTGAGCAAGTTACGGCCATTGTAAATGGTAAAAGAATATTGGGGATGCCGTCTGAAATACAGGAAGTTAAAAATGCTTTTGAGGCATACGAACATATTTTATCTTTTAATCCTTACAGCATTTCTGATTTGCTACAAGCACATAAGTTAATGATGCAATCGCTTGTATGCGAGGCAGGCAAATTTCGTACAGGTAGTGTAGGTGTTTTTGAGGGAGATAGGCTTGTGCATTTAGCTCCACCTGCACACATGGTAAAAGGGCATATTCATAACCTTTTTCAATGGGTTGAACAAAGCGAACTGCATATTTTAATAAAGTCATGTGTTTTTCATTATGAGTTTGAATTTATACATCCTTTTCAAGACGGAAATGGCAGGATGGGGCGTTTGTGGCAAACTTTGCTTTTATCTACTTATCATCCTATATTCATTTATTTGCCTATAGAAACTCTTATAAAATCAAGGCAAAAGGAATATTACAAATGTCTTGCTTGTGCCGATAGCAGTGTGGATTCAAGCGTATTTGTGGAATTTTTGTTGCAAATTATTTACGATAGCCTTTGTGAGCTGAAAGACGAAAAACTTCCTGAAAATATTGAACGATTAATGGGTGTAATCGATTACGAACCACAAAGTGCAAATGAACTTATGGCTAAACTTGGGCTTACTCGTAAGCAAACTCTCCGCGAAAGTTATTTGAAACCTGCATTAGAAAAAGGCTTAATCGCTATGACTTATCCCGATATGCCAAACAATCGTAATCAAAAGTATTATAAAAAGTAAAATCTAAAAAAGCACCTAATTAGTAGGTGCTTTTTGCATACCGTTCAACAAATCGTCTAACAACCGTCCAAGAAAGATGTTTTGGCTTACGTTTACTTGCGATATTTAATTTTCTTGACTTAATGGTTATTTGAGTGTATAATTAAAATGTATAAATAAAAATATATTTGCATTAATATGATTGTTGTAATATTAATATAATGTTTTAGGTAAGATATTTTAATATTGTATTTTTAATAATAATGGATAGATGCATTTAAACAACAAAAATCTTTTTGGCACATGCCAAAGGCAGGTACACTATGAAATATATTGTGATTTTAGGGGACGGAATGGCAGATATGCCATCGGACGCACTAGGCGGTATGACCCCTCTTGAGGTTGCATACAAGCCTAATATTGACAGCTTGGCACAAAAGGCAATTTGCGGTATGTGCAAGACTGTTCCCGACGGCATAAAACCCGGCAGTGATGTTGCCAATTTGTCGGTTATGGGATATTCTCCGTTAAAGTATTACAGCGGCAGGTCACCTTTGGAGGCACTAAGTATAGGTGTTGATATGGCGGACAGTGATTTGGCTGTAAGATGTAACCTTGTTACTTTGTCCGAGGAAGAAAACTATGCAGATAAAAGCATGCTGGACTACAGTGCGGGCGAAATTTCTACCGAAGAGGCAGCAGAGCTTATCAGCTTTGTTCAAGAGGCGCTTGGAGATGACGAGTTTGCTTTTTACAGCGGTGTAAGTTACAGACACTGTTTGATTAAACATAACGGCGAGCGCGGTACGGAATACACACCTCCGCATGACATTAGCGGTAAAGTTATTGGCGATTATTTGCCAAAAGGTCTTTACGGAGATAAAATGCTTGACCTTATGGTTAAGTCGTATGATATTTTAAAAGACCACCCTATAAATTTAAAAAGGATAGCAGATGGTAAAAACCCTGCAAACAGCATTTGGCTATGGGGAGAGGGTAGTAAACCGACTCTTCCTAACTTTGAGAGATTACGCGGCTTAAAAGGTGCTGTGATTTCCGCTGTCGATTTGCTAAAAGGCATAGGCATTGCAAGCGGTATGGAAATTATAGAAGTAGAGGGTGCTACAGGCACTGTACATACCAATTTTGCGGGTAAAGCACAAGCTTGCGTGCAAGCTATACGCGACGGCTTTGACTATGTATATCTTCACATGGAGGCGCCTGATGAGTGCGGACATCAAGGAGATAGCAAAGGCAAGGTAAAATCTATTGAGCTTATCGACGAAAAGGTTGTAGCATATATTTTGAGCGAGCTCGAGGACGAGGATTTGCGTATTTTGGTATGTCCTGACCATCCAACACCGCTTGTCACAAAAACTCACAGCAGTGAGCCTATTCCGTTTATTATTTACGACAGCACTTGTATTAAACAAGGTGTTTCTGCATATACTGAAAGTGAATGTGCAAAAACAGGAATTATGCTAAATTCGGGCGATGAATTGGTAGATTTGTTTTTGCAAAAGGAAGAAGATATGCAAGAAAAAGATAATATTGATGCTGTAATAGACGAGCAAAATGATTTGGAAGAGCAGGAGATAAATGAAAGTGTCGCAGAAGTTGATAACGTTAACGACCAAGTTGTTGACGAAGAAAGCGATATTCCTGTTGACAAACAAAACAGCAATGACGAAGTTAAAGATGCAAACAGCGATATAGTTATCGTGGACGATAGCAACGCGGAAAATACAGCAAAAATCGACCCTAACGAGCAAAATAGCGAGGGAGATGAGCAAAGCACAGATAAAAAAGGCAAAAAGAAAGGCGGGGATAAAAAAGGCAAATCTTCCCCTAAAAAGAAAAAGCTTATTACAATTTTAATTGCCGTTGCTGTGCTTGCGGTTGTTATTTTGGTATCTGTTTTAACACCTATTTTGGTTATTAATGCGCCTAAAGTATTGATAAGCAGCGCGGAAGATTTTGCAAAGCCTATCAAGGACAAAAAGGAACTGTATTATTTGGAAAAGGATATAACGGTTGACGGCGATTTGACACTTGGCTTAAATGTGGATTTAAACAAAAAAACTTTGACAGTAAATGGTAACCTAACGTTGGAAAACCCTAAAGGCGGTGCTATGACGCTTGGTGTTAAGTCGGGCAAAGAGTATACTTTGGGTGGTAAAATTACCGTTAACGGCAAATTGTTAATAAAAAATGCAAATACAATAACTATTTTGACAAATGTCTCTGCTAATGATATCGAGTTTGACAGCATTGCTCAAGGCAATTCTATAGGTAGTATTCAAGCAAACAATTCGTTTAATATAAGAAGTAGTAAAGTCGTTTTTGACCAACTAGCTTTTGGCGAAAATATAAGTAGTATTAATGCCGTAAATTCGGATATTACATTTAATAAAGCTACAAAAATCGACATTAATTTGCAAAATGCGCGTGTTCGTGCAAACAGCGATATTGGTAATGCAGTATTGGACGAGCAATCGGAACTAAGATTGGTAGGCTTTACTTACAACAATTTTAATAGCGGCGAACTTGGTACAATCAGTGGCGGTAAACTTGTTTACGTAAGTGAAAACGGCGGTTTCAAAAAAATCATCGGCACCAACACTGTTTGGATAAGTAAAGAGAGTTTGAAAGATAATAACGCATTGATTATCAATGTTCAAAACGAAAAATATATAGATTGGCTTGAGACTCCTCAATTTGCAGTTATCGAAAGAGTCGGCGATAAAGCTACGCTTGAACTTTCTTCTATCGATAGTTTAGCTACCAAAGTTTTGGTAACTATCGATAACGCGGAAACTCCTTTGGAATTTGCAATAGACAGGGACAGCGATGGTATACCGAACTACGTATTTGATTTGGGAACTGTTTTAAACACTGTAGGCAACCACTCGATTAAAATTGTATTGCGCTCTGACGAGCCCGAATTTATAAGAGATAGCGACCCTTACTTTACACAACATACTCACTATATCACTCTTGACAAAGTAGGAACTCCTAAGGTTGAAAAAAATAACAACAATGAGTATGTTTTGACTTTTAAAGCAGTGCATTTTGCCGAAACTTACGAGATAGTTTTTGATGGTATTGTAATGACTATTAAAAATGACAATGTTAAAGCAGGGGAGGAAATTTCCTTTAATTTGAGCGGTGAGGCTAAGTTTGCTAGTTTGCTTACTACTCCCGGTAACCACTCTATAATCATTGTAGCAAAAAGCAGTGTAGAGGGTATTAATTCAAGTGCTAAAGCTTATGCCAAGTTCGACCCTATAAATGTTGATTTGGCTGCTCCATCGCTTGAAATTAAGATGGACGGCGACAACTATGTGTTTAGTTGGAATAAAGTAGACAACGCATTAAGATATAAGTTGGTATTTACGGGTGTGGATAAATCGGACTACGAAATCAGTACGGGGGTAACAGAGTTGGTTATCTCAAAAGCGGATTTGGATGGCTACACCGATGTAAAATTAGTTGCTATCGGCGGTAAATATTATAACGATAGCGAAACAGCAGAAATATCTCTTGCATAAATTGTTTGAAAAGCAAAAAATATGCGTACTCGGGTGTACAAAGTACAAGTAACCAAAAAGTATTGACAAACATATTTATATTATGATATAATTCAATTACAATTTGATAAGGCGGTTGTGGCTTGCCACAAAATTGTCAAAAGAGTAGCTAAAGCTAATGTAACAGAGAGTATAGGCCATCGGGTGGAAGCCTATTTGCAAATGCTTTTGTGAAGTGCATTGACATAGTCAGGCGAAGGAAATGTCGCTCGGGGCATCGTTATCTGCATACAAGAACAACTTTTTTGTTGTTGAATTAAAGTGGAATCACGGTATAGCGTCTTTATGTTATGCCGTGTTTTTGTATTTTAAGTAAAAAACTATTATAAACGTAAAAATATATGGTTATATTACAAGTATTTTTGTAAATGTCACAAAAAATCACTGTTAAAAATTGTTGCAACTATTTTTAGGTATGTGGTAATAAAAGATATATAAAAGTTGTTTTATGGTAGTTGCGTAGTAATAAATTTGATTGAGTTAGTCTAATATGGTATTTGAGGTATATTATGAAACAGTTTAAAAGTGATTTGCAAGCGGTTATGGATAGAGACCCCGCTGCAACAAGTAAATTAATAGTTTTTTTGACTTATGGTGGTTTTAGGGCTATCCGTAGGCATAGGCGTGCAAATTGGTTTTACAGGCATAAAATGGTTGGCATTGCAGAGCTTATTTCTGCAAAAACAAGGAGAAAAACAGGCGTGGATATTCATCCTGCCGCAAAAATCGGTCAAGGTGTTTTTATTGACCATGGCGTTGGCGTAGTTATAGGCGAAACTTGCGAGATAGGCGACAATGTTACGATTTATCAAGGGGTAACACTTGGCGGTACGGGTAAAGATATAGGTAAAAGACACCCAACTATAGGTAATAATTGTATGATAAGCAGTGGTGCAAAGGTACTTGGGCCTATTAATATCGGGGAGTATAGCAAAATCGGTGCGGGCTCGGTTGTTTTAAAAGACGTTCCGTCACACAGTACTGTTGTGGGTGTTCCCGGCAGAATAGTAAAAAGGCATGAAACTAAAATTGACCTTAATCAAAATGTGCCTGACCCTATTTTGCAAGAGTTTCAAAGAGTTTGCAAAAGGCTTGCCGTATTGGAAGAAAAATTGGGTATTGAGTCTTGCAAGTATTCCATTTGCAACACCGAGGTTATAGAGGATGAGGCTTATTTGCAAATGCTTGTGGAAAAAAGAGAAAAAAACAAAGAAAAACAAGAAAATTGATAACAACAGCAATAAATATATTTTAGTTTAGGAGATATCGAAATGTTAAAAGTATACAACACTTTAAGTAGAAAAAAGGAAGATTTTAACGAGCTTAACAAAGGGGAAATCACAATGTATTCCTGCGGTCCGACAGTGTATAACTACGCACATATCGGAAATTTGAGAACGTATGTTTTTATGGATTTGTTAAGGCGTGTTTTGAAGTATGACGGTTACAAACTTAAAGGAGTTATGAATATAACCGACGTCGGACATTTGACAAGTGACGGAGATGAGGGCGAGGACAAAATGGATAAAAGGGCAAAGGAAACAGGCAAAACGCCTAAGGAGATTGCCGATTATTATACTAACATTTTTATGACTGACCTTGCAAAGCTTAATATCGGTTTGCCCGAAATTATCGCAAAAGCAACCGAGCATATCGACGATATGATTCAGTATGTGCAAAGACTTGTGGATGCGGGCTTTGCTTACGAAACAAGTGACGGCGTGTATTTTGACATTAGTAAATTTCCTAAATACGGGGAGCTATCTAGGTTAAATTTAGATGAGCAAATTGCAGGTGCAAGGGTAGAGGTAAACTCGGAAAAACGCAATCCACAAGATTTTGCCGTTTGGAAAAAAGCTGACCCTAACCATATCCAACAATGGCCAAGTCCTTGGGGAATGGGATACCCCGGTTGGCATATCGAATGTTCGGCAATGAGCCAAAAGTATTTGGGAGAGGTTTTTGATATTCATACGGGCGGTGTGGACCATATCCCTGTACATCACGAAAACGAGATTGCTCAAAACGAGGCTTTGACAGGCAGAAAATCTGTAGACTATTGGATGCACGGCGAATTTATGCTTGTAGATAATGGTAAAATGAGCAAAAGTTTGGGCAATACCTATACTATTGCGCAACTTGAGCAAATGGGTTACAGCCCTATGGTTTTCCGTTATTTCTGCTTAAATGCGCACTACAGGAAAAAGTTGAATTTCACTTTTGACGGTATGGATGCTGCAAAAGTTTCTTACGAAAGGTTGTGCGGTATTTTAAGGAGTCACAGCTATGGCTTGGCTTTGGTTGACCAAGATACTTTGAACGAGTTTAAACAAGAATTTGACAATGCTATAAATGACGATATAAACATTCCTATGGCACTTGGCGTGCTTTGGAAAATGACAAAGTTACCATTGTGTTCGGATGTTTATAAATTGGCATTGCAAATGGATAAAGTTTTAGGTTTGTCACTTGATAAAGCAGAAGAGTATATAAAGAAAAATGGCACTGACGTTCCTGACGAGGTAGTTGCTTTGGCAGAGGAAAGATTACTTGCAAAACAACAAAAAGATTGGGCGAAAGCTGACGAATTGAGGGGTAAAATCAAAGAAATGGGATACAGCGTGCTTGACAGCAAAGAAGGTTACGAGCTTAAAAAGCTTTAAAAATAATTATTTTATTGCTTTTTAAAAATTATAGTTCAAAATACTTGCCTAAGATAAAGTAATATATTTGGAAAATTTAGTTTGAAATAAAAAAATCGGCACATTAGTGCCGATTTTTGAAGTGTTTTTGTAAATTAATATCTGCAATATATGCTTATTGTTGTTAAAATATAGCTTGCTGTCCATTCGTTCTTAATCATTTTTTTGCTGTGTGCGCACATGTATTTTGCTTTATTAAGCATTAATAGCAACTGTTTTTGCATTGTGACAATGTGCCTTAAAAGCTTGCAATAGTCTTCTTCGTGGCTTAGTATAGGTGCATAACTGATTTGTTTGTCGGACACCGCATAGTAGCATTTTAGAGATAATGTCGATGTGGCTTTTTTAAGTTTTATTACATCGGCGATATCGTCTTTTGCGGCAAGCGGAGCTATTGTGAACAACTGTCTTAATGCCATTATCAAATCTTGTTCGGCAAAGTATATACGTTCGAACAATTTTTTTTGTTTTGGGTCAGTACCGCATTTGGCGCTTTTGCAAAGAGCCACAGGTCGGTAACCGTTTATATTGCTTTTATATTTTTCGCAATTTTCGCACATAAGCTCGCGTCTTCTTGTAATTTCGTTATATTCCTTATTCATCATATTTATTTGGTCTTCGGATGGCAATAATTCATTTTCACACATAATATCCCCCTTGGATATAATGTATGCGTCTGCTTTTGTATATTATGCTTAAAGCTGCTTTTTTTGTAAGGTGTGAGCTTATTTTTTATCTTGACTTTATATTATATTAATGTTAAAATATAAAAAGAGAGCAAAGTAAAGGTTTTTTACTTGTGGCTCTTTTATGATTAAAAATTATGTGCATAAAAGTTTTGGAGTATTTATGGAAAAACAAATTGCTGTTGCTATGGGAGTTGAAAAAGCCGATTTGGTGCTTAAAGGCGGTAATGTTATCAATGTTTATACAGGCGAGGTGGAAGTTGCGGATATTGCGATTTCGGACGGAATAATTGCCGGTATAGGTAACTATTGCGGTAAAACGGAAGTTAATGTGCAAGGCAAGTATTTGTCACCGGGTTTTATCGACGGACATTTGCATATAGAAAGCACAATGCTATCTCCGTCTAACTTTGCAAAAGCGGTTTTGCCATGGGGCACTACAACAGGTATTTGTGACCCGCATGAAATTGCCAATGTATGCGGCGAGGCGGGCGTAGATTATATGATTAAAGAAAGTAAAATCGTACCTTTTGATGCAATGTTTATGGCTCCTAGCTGTGTTCCTGCTACTCCTTACGAAAATAATGGTGCAACTATAGATGCTGATGGACTTGACAAGTTGCTTGAAAAATGCCATGGGGTTGGCGAATTTATGAATGCCCCTGGCGTTATCTATCGTGACAGCGATGTTATGAACAAGCTTAAGTATGCAAAAAAACGAGGAGTTGTGGTAGACGGGCATTATCCTCTTGCAGGCGAAAAGGAACTTAATGCGTATATAGGTGCGGGCATTACAACCGACCATGAGTGTGTAGATGTCAAGGACGCTTGCGATAAATTAAGACGCGGTATGTATGTGCTTGTCAGGGAGGGAAGTGCGACAAGGAATTTGCGTGACTTGTTCCCTATTATTAACAGCAAAACATTAAGAAGACTTGTGTTTTGTACCGATGATAGACAGGTGCATGATTTGCTTACAATCGGACATATCAATAACAATATAAAAATAGCTATAGAAATGGGCTTGTCGCCTGTGGATGCGGTTACTATGGCAACATTGAATGCTGCCGAGTGCTACAAGTTGAATGATAGGGGAGCTTTGGCTCCGGGGAAAATTGCGGATATTGTAGTGCTTGACGATTTGTATAAGTTCAATGTTTTGCAGGTTTATAAAAATGGTAAGCTTGTTGCGGAAAATGGCAAGGCGTTGTTCGATGCCCAAGTGTTAAATTGCAGCGAAGTAAGAAATACCGTTCATTGTGCACATATTAAAGCTGAGGATTTGGCTTTAAAATTAAACTCCGATATAGTAAGAGTTATGGGGATAGAGCCTCATAACGTTACTACCAAAAGCCTTGTAAAAAAAGTCAGCGTAACAAACGGAGAATATGACTTTAAGGATGGCTTAAGCAAAATTTGTGTGGTAGAAAGACACAAAAATACGGGTAATATAGGCATTGGTTTGCTTGACGGTTACGATATTAAAAACGGTGCTATTGCGGTCAGTGTAGCACATGACAGCCATAATATAATCGTTTGCGGAGATAATGACAGAGATATGGCGATTGCCGTTAATGAAATTAAACGTGTAGGCGGAGGAATGACTGCCGTTCACAATGGTAATATTTTTGATACTTTGGAGCTACCTATCGCAGGTTTAATGTGCGATAAAGATATCGACTATATTGCTACAATGACGGCAAAGCTAAATGAGTACGCTTACAAAGTTTTGAGCGTGAATAAGCAAGTCGAGCCATTTATGACATTATCATTTATGTCGTTGGTGGTAATACCAGAGCTTAAAATAAGCGATAGGGGACTATTTGACTATTCATCCTTTAATTTTGTACAAATTGAGGTGGAAAAGTAATGTTTGTTTTGGATGATATAAAAAAAATCGAGTGGATTCAGGTAGAGCCCGAGCCTTTGGGTGGAGATTTGGCAGAAGATTTGGGCAAGATTATCAATAAATTTGTCAAATTCGGCTTGAATGATTGGTGGAAATACAAAGGGTTTAACAAGGAAAGTAAAAGTGAATATCTAAGCTTAAAAGGACCTTTCGACAGGACGGTAAGACAATGTGTTTATATGGCAAAAACTATTGCCGCAGCTGTAAAGTTTAAGTTTTATGACGAAAAGGAAGTCGGACACAAACTTTATGTAGCACGTGATAGGTATATGAAACTTATACGTTCTTGCCTTTACCACCACATAGCAAATAGTACAGATGGTTGGGGCGGTTGCAGTGAGCATTTATCTGCCGTTACCGAGCTACTTTTTGTTTGTTGGCTTGTTTGGGACAAATTAAATCTTCGTGATAAGGAATACGCCGTAAATCTTTTGAATTTGGAAGGGGAACGGGTAATCAACCAAACTATAGAATATAATTATAATTCGGACGGCACCCGAAACGACGGAGAGTGCAAAACGATTGTTAATATGGAAAACGCAAATTTGTTGTATCTAATCAGTGTTATGACTGAATCCGATAAAACAGCACAAGGCTTTCGCGAAAAGGCGATTTTGACATACAGGGCTTGTTTTGCATCCAAAAATCATGGAGATATGGCAGGATATAATGTGGATGAAGATATGCTTATCCATAGGTTTGATACAAGAAGTCCTTTTGCAACAAGCTATATAGGCGTTGGTATAAAAGCATTTATTTTTTCCAAAATTGCGGAGCAAGATTTGCCTAGCGGTGCTTGTAGGAACTTCGAAGATATTTACAAAGCTTTTTATGGTTATGAAATTCAAAGTGACGGAAAGCGAAACGGGCTATTTACTGTTTATGATAAAAAAAATAGACCTTGCGGCGGCATACTTTATCCAGACGGGATAAGAGGTGGCAGAGTCAATGAATCTGCGCTGTATGTTATGGATATTTTTGCGTATATTTTAGGTGCGGGACAAACAATAGACATTAGCTCCCGTGAATGGGCAAAAGCAAGAATGAAACTTATAGAAAAAACTTTTAAGCATAACGAAAAATTTACTTTCCAAGGTTGCAATCAATATCGTAATGTTCATGGCGAAGCAGTTTGTTCCGAGCTTACGGATTGTTATTTGGCATTGTTTTTACACTTGGTTGCCAAAAAGGCGGAAAACAATTTTGTAGATAAATTCTCTCGTGAAGAATACAGCGAGAATAATGAATAATTGAGTTGAAAAACGTAATATATTATTTGGATAAAGCTATAATTAATATAATAGCAATTATAATCAAAAAACAAAATACTGCCGATTTTCGATTGAAAATCGGCAGTATTTTTGTAAATAATAACAGAATGAACGAATAAAATTTTTAAAGTAAATTTATCATAGATGTAAATGGTAATACGAAATATTTATAGCTTAGGATAGATTTGAAATTGATTATCAAGTAGAAAATGTGTAAAAATTCTTATTTTTTGTAA
>OFGJ01000344.1_pt1 | contig 40866 bp, 28 predicted proteins | sample 1521731 | NCBI WGS metagenome assembly OFGJ01 (sample SAMEA3504126, study PRJEB24116) | mouse gut metagenome | biome: mouse gut; feature: mouse-associated habitat; material: faeces | place: Denmark | collected 2011 | reverse complement strand
ACCAACATCTTCCAGATGTATATCTTCTGGGAGCTCGTGGGTGTATCCTCTTACCTGCTCATCGGTTTCTTCTATAAGCTCCCTTCGGCTGTATCGGCTTCGAAGAAGGCGTTTATCGTTACCCGTTTCGCCGACCTTTTCATGCTGATCGGTATCCTGGTGCTCTCTTACTACGTGTCGAACACTCCGGCCGACGGTCCTCTCGGCGGCGCATCGGCGTTCAACTTCCTCATGCTGAACTCTCAGCCCACAAATGTTCTCGCCTCCACACTCGGCGCGACATTCATGAGCGGTTCTGTTCTCACTTGGGCGATGATCTTCATCTTCGTCGGTGGTATGGGTAAGTCGGCCATGATGCCTCTCCACATCTGGCTTCCCGACGCAATGGAAGGCCCGACACCCGTGTCGGCCCTCATCCATGCGGCTACCATGGTCGTTGCCGGTGTCTATCTCGTGGCACGTTTCTTCCCCCTCTTCTGCATCGTACCCGATTCGCTGACGTTCATCACCGTTGTCGGTGCGATCACAGCGTTCTATGCTGCGGTGGTTGCCTGCGCGCAGATCGACATCAAGCGTATCCTCGCTTTCTCTACAATCTCTCAGATTGCATTCATGATGGTTTCACTCGGCTGCGCATACAACGAGCCGATCGAGGGTGTGCACTACTCGGGACTCGGCTACATGGCCGGTATGTTCCATCTCTTCACCCATGCCATGTTCAAGGCTCTCCTCTTCCTCGGTGCCGGTTGTCTTATCCATGCTGTCCACAGCAACAACTACACTGAGATGGGTGGTCTCCGCAAATACATGCCTATCTGCCACTGGACATTCCTTTTCGGCTGTCTCGCAATCGCAGGTATCTGGCCCTTCTCCGGCTTCTTCTCGAAAGACGAGATGCTTGCCGCCATGTTCAACCGTCATTGGTTCTGGGGCGCATGGATGACAATGGTTGCAGGTCTTACGGCCTTCTACATGTTCCGCATGTACTTCATGGTGTTCTGGTGGGAGGAGAATCCCAAATACAAGCAGAGCGGCCACAAGCCCCATGATGCTCCCTGGCAGATGTCTCTCCCGCTGATTATCCTCGCTGCCGTGAGCTTGGTGGCCGGATTCATCCCCTTCGGTGAGTTCGTGACCTTCAACGGTGAACCCTACCACATCCACATCGAGCCTCAGGTTGCTGCGACTTCACTTACTGTCGCAGTTCTCGCCATCGCGCTCGCGACATTCATGTATGCAAAGAAGAATCCCCTTCCCTCGAAGGTCAAGAACATGTGGCCCGGTCTCTGGACTGCCGCCAACCGTCGCTTCTACTGGGATGAGATTTATATGTTCATTACCCACAACATCATCTTCAACATCATCTGCAAGAGCATAGCATGGTTCGACCGTCACATCATCGACGGCACAATGGACGGCATGGCTGCGGTGACCCAGTGGGCTTCTGTCAAGATCAAGGGCATGCAGAGCGGAAGCGTTCAGACCTACGTCATGTGGTTCTTCTTCGGAGCCGTGCTTCTGGCAGCTGTAACCTGGATCTGCATCCTGTAAATTGTAATTGTCGCAAAATATTTTAGATTATGTTTTCAAATTTCTTAATCTGGTTTGTAATAGTTCCCATCATCATGATGGCAGGGCTTGCATGTTGCGGCAACAGCAATATGAAGGCTATCCGCACGGTGATGGTGTCATGCTCGACCGTACTGCTCGGCATGGCCATATGGCTCGTATGCGAGTTCCTGCGCCTGCGTGGCGCGGGCGACACGTCCGAGATGCTCTTCACAGGCTCATGGATGTGGTACGAACCCCTCAACATCCACCTCGCTGTCGGTGTTGACGGCATCTCTGTACTCATGCTTCTTCTCTCGGCCATAATCGTTTTCGCCGGAACATTCGCTTCCTGGAAAATCGACCCGCTGCCGAAGAACTTCTTCCTCTGGTTCGCGCTCCTCTCGACAGGTGTGTTCGGCTTCTTCATCTCGATCGACATGTTCACCATGTTCATGTTCTACGAGGTGGCTCTTATCCCGATGTACCTTCTGATCGGTGTCTGGGGAACCGGACGCAAGGAGTACTCGGCCATGAAGCTCACGCTGATGCTCATGGGTGGCTCGGCATTCCTCATGCTCGGTCTGCTCGGTATCTACTGGCACAGCGCACCCGAGGGTGGTCAGGTAACATGGAATATCCTTGAGATCGCCCACAACAACGCCGTTGACCCCTCTTGGCAGAATCTTCTCTTCTGCTGCACATTCGTCGGTTTCGGTGTGCTCGGCGCGATGTTCCCGTTCCACACCTGGAGTCCTGACGGTCACGCATGTGCGCCGACCGCAGTGTCAATGCTCCACGCCGGTGTGCTCATGAAGCTCGGTGGTTACGGTTGCTTCCGTATCGCCATCTACCTTCTTCCCTCGGCAGCCCAGGAGCTGGCATGGATTTTCATCATCCTGACAGGTATCTCGATTGTGTACGGTGCGTTCTCCGCATGTGTGCAGACCGACCTCAAGTACATCAACGCCTATTCTTCGGTGTCGCACTGCGGCATGGTGCTCTTCGCGATCCTCATGCTCAACAAGACAGCGATGACCGGAGGTATCCTCCAGATGCTCAGCCACGGTCTGATGACAGCTCTCTTCTTCGCCCTCATCGGTATGATTTACGGACGTACCCATACACGTGACATCCGCCAGATGGGTGGTCTGATGAAGATCATGCCTTACCTCGGTGTCTGCTACATGATTGCAGGTTTCGCATCGCTCGGTCTGCCGGGTATGTCAGGTTTCGTAGCCGAGATGACAATCTTCTTCGGTGCGTTCGAGAACGCTGACATGTTCCACCGCATCTTCGTGATTGCAGCCACCTGCTCGATCGTCATCACCGCAGTCTACATCCTCCGCGTTGTCGGCAAGCTGATTCTCGGTCCGGTTCAGGACGAGCATCACCTCCAGCTCACCGACGCGTCATGGTGGGAGCGTCTTTCAACCGTGACCCTGATTCTCTGTCTGGCCGGCATCGGTTTCTTCCCCAACTGGATCAACGAGACCATCCAGCAGAGCTTCACTCCGATCATCAATGCGCTCAACGCCGCGATCTGAGAATCTTAAGTATTAACAACAAGAACAACTGCATAAAATGGATTATTCACAATTTGGGGCGATGGTGCCCGAACTTATAATTCTGGGACTGTTCTTCATTGTGTTCCTCTGGGACACATTCACAGGCGACGGAGGCAAGCGTGCGCTGACTCCTCTCACAACGGTTCTGTTCGGCCTCGCCACTGTGGCAATCTGGCTGATTCCCTCGGGCAGCGAGACAGTGTTCGGAGGTATGTACGCCAGCGATGCTGCCTGCAAGGCAATGAAGGCCATTCTCAACGTCGGTGTCTTCATCGTCCTTCTCCAGTCGGCCAAATGGGTCGAGAGCGACGAGGTGGCTATCCGCAAAGGTGAGTTCTATGAGCTGCTGCTCGTGACACTCTTCGGCATGTACCTCATGATTTCCGCACGCCACTTCCTCATCTTCATAATCGGTCTTGAGTCCGCCTCGCTGCCTCTCGCAGCCATGGTGGCATTCAACAAGCGTCACTACGAGAGCCACGAGGCCGCTGTCAAGTACATTCTTACAGCTGTCTTCTCTTCGGCTATTCTGCTGATGGGTCTCTCGTTCGTATATGCCTTCTCGGGCGGTTCGCTCTACTTCAACGACATTCGCGCAGCCGTGTCGGAAGGCCCCGCATCGGGTCTTCTCATCTGCGCCCTCGCGTTCATGATTGCCGGAATCGGTTTCAAGCTCTCGCTTGTTCCCTTCCACCTTTGGACTGCCGACGTATATCAGGGTGCGCCCACAGCCATCACAGCCTACCTCTCGGTAATCTCGAAAGGTGCTGCGGCTTTCGCGTTCTTCGTGATTTTCGTCCAGGCATTCGGCACGCTCTACAGCGGAATCTGGGAATGGATGATGTATGCCGTGATTATCGTCACAATCACCGTCGGTAACCTCTTCGCCATCCGCCAGAAGAACATGAAGCGCTTCATGGCCTTCTCTTCTATCTCGCAGGCAGGTTACATCATGCTCGGAGTCATGACAGAGTCGGCCCTCGGTCTCGGCTCGATGATGTTCTACATCTTCGTCTACGTGGTCAGCAACCTCGCTGTCTTCTCAGTTATCTCGGCTATCGAGAACAAGACCGGCAAGCTCGGCATGGACGACTACGACGGACTCCACAAGACCAACCCCTGGCTTTCATTCGCCATGACACTGGCTATGTTCTCGCTGGCAGGTATCCCCCCCTTCGCAGGATTCTTCAGCAAGATTCTCATCTTCACCTCTGTCACGGCATCTGACAGCATGGCACTCTACATGCTTGTCCTCATCGCCCTCATCAACACGATTATCTCCCTCTACTACTACCTCCTCGTAGTTAAGGCAATCTGGATCAATCCGGGTGAGGCCAAGGTAGAGTCCTTCAGAAGCGCATGCAGCGAGCGCGTTGCCCTCTGGCTCTGCGTTGCCGGCATCATCTTCTTCGGACTTGTGCCCTGCATCTACCAGTTCTGCGTAGACTCAGCAGTGAGACTTCAGCTGTTCTGAACAGCATAGGCCCCGTGCTTCGTGAAGAAGCATAAGCCTGCACGAAAATACAGCTAAACTATATCTGACGCTCCCGGCCGTGACCCACGGTCGGGAGCAACTTTTGTATCGTGACATACGTAACTGATACATTTCCACACATATGACTTTTATCTGGGCGACATGCCGGCGTGCGGGCAGTATAGAGCAACTTCCTGCACATTGTAGCGGGTAAAACCCGGCGGCGGCATTGCATCATAAAAATCTTCATATAATTATAAATCTATTTAAAAATTTTTTTGTAAATTCGCGTTATAAACGAAGAACAACAGGCGTGCGTCCGGCGACGCACGAGCCAAATAAAGAAGCAACCGCCGGCAACGGCGGCTTGTGATGAACCGAACCTTTATCTTAATGGTCGGCGTGCCGGGGCCGACCGCGCTGGGAACGCCCCGGCACGTTTCGGTTCATCATCGCACAGAGGGTTCCGAAGCACCGCTCCGGAACCCTTGCCGCATAATCATCGATGTTGATGGTCCGGATGGTGTGGGTTTGCAGAAAATTTGTTATCTTTGTGTTTGGAAGATGTATGGGGTACAGCCTATGCTTTTCCGGATTATTCAGATTATTTATAGTTATAATAATGGAGTCAGCTATGGAGAAAATGGTGCGGTATCCCGTCGGACAGCAGTCGTTCGAGATGTTAAGGTCGGAAGGCTATCTTTATGTTGACAAGACCCGCTTTATAGAGCTTCTGCTTAATGGCAGCCGGTTCAATTTTCTGGGACGTCCGCGACGTTTCGGAAAGAGCCTTTTTCTCTCTATGCTCAAATGCTTCTTCCAAGGTAAGCGGGAGTTGTTCAAGGGGCTGTATGCCGATTCAATGGATTGGAATTGGCAACCGCACCCCGTGCTTCATCTTGACTTGAATATCGAGACATATAAGTCGGAGGGAAATCTCGAAGAGGTCCTGTCGCACCAATTGCGGATATGGGAGGATGAATTCGGGCTCGAAAAGCATACCGATAATCTTTCACTCCGGTTCAACGATGTGATACGCGGTGCTTATCAAAGAACGGGTAGGGGAGTTGTGATTCTTGTTGACGAGTATGACAAGCCTCTTGTGAATAATCTGCATGACAATTCCTCTTTCGAATCTTATCGCGAGCAATTGGGCAGTTTTTATTCGAACCTGAAAAGTTGTGCCGAGTACATCAAGCTCGTCTTCCTTACCGGTGTGAGCCGATTCGCCAAGTTGAGTGTGTTCTCCGGTCTGAACAATCTGAGAGACATATCGTTTGATAACCAGTTTTCCGACATTTGCGGAATAACAGGTCAGGAACTGCTCGATAATTTCGGTCAGGGCATATCAAGACTGTCCGAATTTTATGGCACAGATAAAGATGAGACCTGCAACACGTTGAAGCGTTACTATGATGGCTACCGTTTTTCGACCCGTGGTAAAGAGATTTACAATCCCTTTTCCATACTGATAGCCATGCAGCGTGAGGAATATGGTAATTACTGGATACAGTCAGGCAATCCGACATTGTTGCTTGAACAGTTGAAAAAGTATGACGTAAACCTTGAGGATGTATTGAATGCCGAATGTACGGCACAGGAACTCTCGGGGCTTGATTTGTCTGCACCCAGTCCGGTGGCATTGCTGTATCAGACAGGATATCTGACAATCAAAGACACATCAGGAATATCGATGCTGAAACTCGGAATACCGAATCAGGAAGTAAAAGAGGGTTTCCTGTCATTCCTGCTGCCATACTACGCCAATCTCCACGGTGAACAAAGCCAGTTCTGCGTCAGCAAATTTGTACGTGAGTTCCGCAACGGGGATGTGGAAGACTTTATGAAGAGACTACAGGCAATGTTTGCCTCGGTTCCTTATGATATGGCAATGGAAAAGGAGCAGAATATCCACAGCGCGCTGTTGATACTCATGATGCTTGTCGGTCTTGAGGTCGAGACCGAATACCGTACCGCCAACGGTAGAATAGACTTGTTCGTAAAAACAGAAAGTTATTACTACATCATAGAGTTGAAACTCAAAGGCACGGCAGAAGAGGCTCTCGAACAGATAGAGCGGAAGAACTACGCGCTTCCCTTCAGCCTCGACTCACGCAAACAAATTCTCATCGGTGCCAACTTCTCTACCGCCACACGCACAATCGACAACTGGATAACAAAATCTTAATCCCCTAAGTATATGCCGGGATCCGCACATCGCGAATCCCGGCTTATATTATGGGTTGTCGGGTCAAGAGGTTGGTCAGAACTGGAAGGTTTCCAGTTTCATTTCGGCGTTGGCGCGCATTATGCCTACGTATTCCACGAATTCGGGCGATGCGCTGTGGGCGTCGAGCGCGGCCTGGTCGCGCCATGTTTCGCAGATGAGCAGCACGTCGGGACGTGTGCCGGATCTGAATACGTCGTAGGCCACGCAGCCATCCTGAAGCAATGATGCTTCGGTGAGCTTGCGTGCAGCATCGAGTACAATCTCGTATTTGTCATCCTCTACACGGATGAAACAGTTAAGTCTAAGCATTTTATTCTTCTTTTTTAGTTTGTATATGTGAAAGCCGGAATGAATCCGGCTTTCAAGGTTTTTACCGGATTAACCGGCTTATTTCTCTGTTTTCTTCGTGGTCTTGCGGGGTGCACGCTTTTTAGGCGCCGGTTTGTCGGCTGCCGGGGCTTTCACCTCCTCGGCACCGACCACGGGAAGTGTGTCGTCGTTGAGGATATTGGCCCGGAGTGTCTTCACCTCCTTGTTAAGCTCGTTGATTTCCGATGCCTGGTTGCGGATGGTGAGCAGCAGCGAGTTCAGCTCCTCGTTGTCAATGCTCTCCGGATACTGTTCCTCTACACGCACCAGGAAGTCGGCAAGCACATTCATGTAGTTGGTGAAGGCTGCGAACGGCGAGTCATACGGGCTGAAAGCCGCGTGCGACGCTCCGTCGGCAAGGTTCTTCGTGCTCATGTAGTAGAAGTGGTCGCTGCTCTGGAGATATTCCCAGTCCTGTTTCAGACGGCGGTCATCGCAGAGGCTCACGCGCTCTGCCACACCGTAGAGCTTGCGCAACGCCTCGTTCTGAAGGTCGTTGCCCTTCCATGCCGACACGTCGCGGGCCTCGTCGATGTCCGACATCGGATAAGGCACCGAAAGCTCGCTGACAGCCTTCAGCTTGGCCGTTACCTCCGAGGGAGTGGCGAACGCAATGCCTCGTTCGGCGGCGAAGCGGGGGAGTGCCTTCATGAACTGGAAGATTCCCGTAGAGGCCGGCAGGAACGATCCGAAAGTATCCATGCTGAAATAGAGGTTTACCACCTGCTCCTCCTGAGGAAGGGCGGCAATCCAGTCCATGTACTTGTCGGCGTTGAGGGGATATTCGGGCCACTCCGGATTGTTGAAATTGCGGGCGATGTCGTCGCTCAGCTTGTCGTTGGTGAGAAGCAGCTTCAGCTTCGGGGCCGAAGCGGCGCAATACACATAGTTGGGAGACTTCCAGCCCAAGACATGCTTCGCGCCGGCGGTAAGACATGCCTTGAAGCCCATGTGGCTCACCATCGTGGCGATGTCGTCGTCGTAGATAAGCTCGGTGTTGGCGAAAGTCTTCGGCTTGATGCCGAGTGTGCGCGTTATAAGGTCTGATTCGAGCTTAACCTCGCGCATGAACTCTTCGGGATCCTCAAGCGAGGCGAGTGAGTGGGCGTAGGTTCCGGCAAGGAACTCCACGCATCCGGTCTCAGCCAAGTGTTTCAGACGGTCAATGACCTCAGGCACATAGAGCTGGAGCTGTTCCAAAGCTGTTCCCGACACAGATATGGCACACTTGAATGCCCCGTTCGACTCGCGGATCATTTCGAGCAACGTGTCGCACATCGGGATGTACGAATGCTCGGCCAGACGGCTGATAATCTCGTCGTTGGCGAAATCATCATAATAGTAGTGATCGTTGCCGATGTCGAAAAAGCGGTATCTTTTCAGTCTGTACGGCTGGTGTATCTTGAAATAAAAACAAACGTTCTTCATATTTTTATCATTTTGCGGAACCGGCGACCGTCTCAGGGCTTGTATCCCGGGGCGGCGCGGCAGCTCCGGTTCCTTACTTGTTGATGACTTTATTGTAGATGTCGATTACCTTTTGGCCGGCCTTCTCCCAGGTTATGCCATGTATCTCCTCGATGCCACGGTCGCGGAGCTCCTTGTGTAGCGCGGGATATGTGGTCAGTGCGTGCATGGCGTCGGCCATAGCGTCGATGTCCCAGTAGTCGGTCTTGATGACATTATTCAGAATCTCGGCGCATCCGCTCTGCTTCGATATGATGGAGGGAACGCCCATCTCCATGGCCTCAAGAGGGGAGATGCCGAAGGGTTCCGACACCGAAGGCATGACATACACGTCGGAATCGGCGAGCATCTCATACACCTCCTTGCCGCGCAGGAAGCCGGTGAAGTGGAAGCGGTCGGCGATATTGCGGCGTGCTGCCAGACGGATCATCGCGTCCATCATGTCGCCCGAACCGGCCATCACGAACCGCACGTTCTTGTTCTTCTGGAGAACCTTGGCGGCAGCCTCCACAAAATACTCCGGACCTTTCTGCATGGTGATACGTCCGAGGAAGGTGATCACCTTGTCCTTGCGCTCGCGGCGCGGCAGGTTGAGCAGGTCATCGCTCAGCGGAATCACGGCGTTGTGTACGGTAGTCACCTTGTCGGGGCTGATGCCGTACTTGTCAATCACGGTGCGGCGCGTAAGTTCCGACACGGTTATGATATGGTCGGCATTCTCCATGCCATCTTTCTCGATGGCGAATACGGTCGGGTTCACGTTGCCGCGCGAACGGTCGAAGTCGGTCGCGTGGACATGAATCACGAGCGGCTTGCCCGTAACGTTCTTGGCATGGATACCGGCCGGATAAGTCAGCCAGTCGTGCGAGTGGATCACATCGCAGGGTATGGTGCGCGCAATCACGCCGGCCACAATCGAGTAGTTGTTTATCTCCTCTATGAGGTTGTCAGGATACTTGCCCGAGAAGTCGATGCAACCCAGGTCGTTGAGCCTCATATAATTGAAATCGGCGTATATATGGTCGCGCAGGTCGAAATACAGCTGGGGATCCATCACCTTTCCGATGCGTCCCTCCACATACTCGCGGCTCACGTCGCGCCACGCCACCGGGGTGCAGTTCGCGCCGACGATGTTGGCGAAACCCTTCTCCTCGTCGCCCCACGGTTTGGGGATGACGAACGTGATCTCCATGTCGCCGCAGTTGTGCATGCCCTTGGTGAGTCCGTAGCTCGCCGTTCCGAGACCGCCGAGGATGTGGGGAGGGAACTCCCAGCCGAACATTAATGCTTTCATAATCTTATTTTTGCTCTTCAGTTTGCGAAAGAAGTTTGCTCATACGTTTCACGGTGCGCAGCGAGCCGAGTATCGCGCCGACATTCTTGGCGGTGCTGACAGCTCCGCGTCCGGCATAGGGGGGATTGCCGTCGTACATCTCCGACAGCGAGCCGATGCACCCTTCGGCCATCTCCTCCTCGTAGCCTATGAGCATACGCTCTATGAACGAGAGGCCGCTCATGCCGAACACCTTGAAGTATGCGTCGGCATAGAAGCCGAACAGCCACGGGCGTGCCGGTCCCTGATGCACGGCATATTCGCGCTCCGTGGGATTGCCGACATACATCGGGCGGTAATTGTGGCTCTTAGGGCTGAGCGAACGGAGACCCTTGGGAGTAAGCAGCTCGCGGGTGCAGAAGTCGAGAACCTTCTTGCGCTGGCGACGGTCGAGAGGGGAGTACTCCAGGCCGATTGCGATCGCCATGTTCGGGCGCACCTCAAGGTCGGTGTATGTGCCGTCCACATAATCGTAGAGATAACCGAAGTCGTTGAGGAACGTGGCGACAAACGACTCCTTGCAGAGGTCGGCCAGTGCCTTGAGCCCGTCGGCATATTCGCCGGTCTCGCCCCGCTCATCAAGCATGGCGAGCAGGAACATCAGGGCGTTGTACCAGAGAGCGTTGAATTCCAGAATGTATCCCGTGCGGGGTATGATGGGCTTGCCGTCGATCGATGCCGACAGCCATGTTATCGGCTTCTCGGTGCCGACTGCGCTCACGAGACCGTTCTCCTCGACACGCAGGTTGCTTATGCGGCCGTCGCGGATGCGGTCCACGAGATATTTCACCGTGTCAAGGTAACGCTCCGCGCAGCGCGACATGTCGGCATAGCGGCAGTAACGCTGTATGGTCCAGATTGTCCAGAGCGGTATGTCGGGCAGGTCAATCTCGCGGATCACGCGGTCTTTCTCGCCCGTCTCTATATTGTGGCGCAATGCTTTGATGAACGTTTCGAGAATCTCATGATAGTCCTCCTCATGGTCAATGGCCATCGTGCAGCCGGGGAGAGCTATCAGCTCGTCGCGGCCTCGGACATTGTACCACGGATAACCGGCCATGATATACATGCCGTGCTCATTCTTGAGATAGAACTGCTTGGCGGCGTTTTTCAGGCAGTTGAAGAAGCTCGTGCGGCGGGTGCGGGTTTTCAGCTCCGCCTCGTAGGTCTCCTCAAACGTAGAAGGCTCGGCCTCGAACGTCGAGGCTGAGAATATGATTGACTCACCTTTCCTGATGGGCAGCTCGAAATAACCGGGCACCCAGAGGTCCTCCTTATAAGGTATGCCACGGTCGCGGTCCTTGTAGTATTCGATGCCCTTGTACCAGTTCGGCTCGTCAACCCAGCGAGCCTCCTTGCTGAACTGCATGTAGAGCGACGGATAACCCTCGTAGAGGCAGCTTGCTATTCCGTGAGGCACGTGGCGGATCTCACGGTTTATGCCGGGATTCTCCACCACGAGGTCGTTCGCATTGCGGAACGCTAAGAACGGGCGGAACCTCAGCGAAGTGGGGGAGTGGGCCTCCAATAGAGTGTATTTTATAAGGATGCGGTTCTCGTGCGAGATAAACACTTTCTCCTTGGTCATGATCACGCCGCCGACGCGGAATGTGACCTTAGGAACTGACTCGCAGGTGAACTCGCGGATGTACTTGTGACCGTTAGGGCTGAACACATTGTCACCATATTGATGCAGCCCGAGATTGAACGAGGCGCCATGCTGGATAACCGATTCGTCGAGCGACGACAGGAGCACGTGCGCCTTGTCGTCCATCTCTGGAATAGGTATGACCAGAAGACCATGCTGCTTGCGTGTGTTGCAGCCCACGATGGTCGTGCAGTGATAGGCCCCCGACATATTCGTGCGGAGCATCTCCTTGGGAAGTGACTGCTCCAGATTGATCATAAGGTTCTTGTCAAACTTAAGATAGCTCATGATATTCCGGGAATATTGGGTTATAATTTTGTTTTGGTTTTTTTCTCATCTGATGGGGGAACAGTGCGTGATGCCTTCTCATTTCAGGCTGCCCGGGGCAGTGTATGTGTCGTACGTTGCGTATGCTCCCTTATATGATAACACAAAAATACACAATTTTTATTGTCCTTACAAGATGTTTTTCAGCATATTCGGGTCAGGAGGCCAATTATTGACAGACTTTGCTCAATTTTTAATATCTTTTTTATCTTCCGGGCCGCTTTGTTCTCCGTCGGTTATCATGATCTGTGTGATTTCCTCGCGGGTGGGGAGGGGCAGGTCTTTTATCAGCAGCCCGGAGAACTGTTCGTACGACCTAACGCGCATCGGATGCAGCTTGGCGAGCATATCCTCATAGATTTTCCGGAAGTCGGCTATGAAGTCGGTCACGCCGACGTTGTCGAACGCCTTGAGAAACTCTGCCACCGTGAGCTTGTCGGGCTCCACGGCGGGTGATATGCCGGAGGTGTCGCCCGTGATTTTCACATCATATATCAGTCCGGCAGTACGGAGCTTCCCCACAATCCTGCCCACTATGCGGATCGGCAGATAATACTGCACGGCAATCTCCTGCTGCGAGAGGGGCTTCTCCTTGCTGACGAAACGCTGCGTGGCCACAGTCATGACAATCAGAGCCACATTGTGCCAGCCATGGTTGGAGATGGTGTCCTCGTCGCCCATGAGGTTGAAGGTGAACACATTCTGCATGGAGTACGCTATCATGCACCCGGTTAGCAGCACGAGCCATGACAGCTGGAGCCATATCAGCATCAGCGGCAGGAAGGCGAAGGATCCGTATATCGCGTTGTATTTCGACACATATATCTGTCCGTTGAGGAAGAGCATCTGTAGAATCTGGAACGATATGGCGGCCATCACTCCGGCAATCGCCGCATATTTGAACCCGACCTTTGTGTTGGGTATCAGGTAGTAGGAGAGTGTGAAAGCGAGCCAGCAGAGAACCACCGGCACCATTTCGAGACCGATGTTGACAAACGGTGTGAGAAACGGCAGGTTCAGTTTGTCCTGCACCACTCCCGACAGGAAGATTGACACTCCCGACGAGCATATCATCAGCACCGGTATAATGAGGCATATCGAGATGTAGTCGGTAATCTTCTGGTAGATGGTGCGCGACACCTTCACACCCCATATCGAATTGAAAGTGTCCTCAATCGACGACAGCAGCGATATGACCGTCCAGAGCAACACCACGATGCCGACGCCCACAAACACACCCTGCGTGGCCGAGTTGAGATATGAATCGACAAACTTCAGAGCGGTAGATATTCCCTGGCTCTGGCTCGGGAAGAAGTTGTATAGCTGGCTCTGGAGCATGTCCTGGAGACCGAATCCTCGGCCTATCGCCACGAGTAGCGCGAATGCCGGCACAATCGAGAGCACTGTGGAATAAGTCAGCGACATCGAGCGGGTCTGCAATGTCGAGTTGAAGAACGCGCTCAGAGTCAGGTTGACGGTCTTGACCACGCGTGTGCCGAGATTGTTGCGCGGGTCGCTCCACACTCCGTCGGTGCAATATGTGTAGATTGCCTTCGCACGTGTTATGATGCGGTCAACGAATCCGGGTGATTTTGATGTGGTGTCTTTCTCTTTCATAGCCTTGGTGTTTGATGGGTGCGAAGTTTTCGGGGAGTTTTTTCCCGGGTGATGGGTATTTTAGTTTATACAGCAAAGGTGTGTCATTCCCGGGCCGCTCGGAGCGGCGGGTGGTGACACACCTTGTGATGATTGGCAGAGATGCTGTAAGCCGGGTTATGTACTCCGCCCGTGGCGGAGCGTCTGTCATTTATCTTTGCGGCCGCTTGCACGGCGCGCTATAGCGGTCTACCCCCCGGCAATGGGCGAGCAACCCTTGACTGCCGGTATATTTGACCTTGCAACCCGCAGGATGTGCGGCTCCTCATGTCGCCATGCGGACCGGTGGGCTCTTACCCCGCCTTTTCACCCTTACCACTGCCGCGGGGACGGTGGCGGTTGTTTTCTGTCACATTGATCCCCGGCGTCGCCGCCGGCTTTCCGTTAAAAAATGCGGTGCTCTCCGTTGCCCGGACTTTCCTCTACATGCCGCGTGAACGACATGGAGCGACAGACCACATTTCTGCCTTTTCTGCAAAATTACAACTTTATTTCCTTTTATGCAAGTGTGTCATTCTTTGTCACCCTCTTCATCGGGCTTGTCAGCTGCTGCTCCGGATACCTTTTCCTGAGCGATTTCGACTGTTTTGTCGGCGGCCTTCGGCTCGGTCAGGGCATTGGGCTTGGCAGCTTCGGCGCGTGCTTTCTCGGCATCGCGCAGGGCTTTCGCCTCAGCCTTGGCGTGGGCCTTGCGGATATTCTTCAGGCTCACGAATCCGTTGACTGCGTAGCAGAGGAGAAGTATACCCGACACGACGCATGCTGTCGCGCTGCTCCGGTCGATGTTGTCGAAGTCGTTGACCAGGGTTATGTCAACTATTCCGGCGCAGAGCACGGCGAAAGGTACGACAAACCACCAGCCCGAAACGCCCGATGTCCTTGAGGTGCTTGCAATCCAGATAATCTGAGCGATGGCGGCGAGAATTAGCGAGACGCCAAGAGTCACGGCGAGAGTCGTGGTGAATGCCCGCGACATGACAATCATCAGCACGCCCCAGAAGAGGGCGGCGATTGCCATCGCTGTCACATACCATGGACGCGTCTTGACCACGCCATATTTTGTGGCTTTCTTACGGAGTGAGAAAATGAAATTGATGATGCCGATCACGATGAACACGATACCTGAAGCCACGACAATGCTCCGCAGCGAGGTGGGGTCGGGGGTTGTGAGCGGTTCGCGGCTGAAAACCAGGAGCAGCACGCCGATTATCAGCGTGGCCGCGTATACTATTGAATAAGTAGCTTTCTTCATGATTACATAAAGTTAAATATGGTTACGTAGTGTGTTTGAACTATAAACAACAAAACCGGATTTCAGGTTTGGATCAGGCATAAATGAAAGGCCGGGTCGCATGTGGCGATCCGGCCTTAGATCCGTGTTATAAATTTTTGCCCATAGGGCTAAGATGTCAATGTGTCAGCACGGGGCGAACTGCGGCGGGTGCGCTGAAAGCGCGGCGTGTGTTTTTCTGCACGCGGGCGCGGACGGTGTCGCTCTTGCCGAACGACTTCGCCGGTGCGCCGCTCACAGCTGCCGGGGTGGTGTAGGGAAGCACGGTCACCTCTCCCCACTCTCCATCAGCATTCTTGCCGACAGCCATGGCATATACCTTTGTGTTGGGATTGATCTGGTAGTCGGTCTCTAAAGTTTCGTATTGGAACCAGTAGGCGGTAGGCTGTTCGGGATCGCTCTTGAGGTATGCGAAGATCTCATCTTTCTGTGATTCATACTGCTCCTCGGTGTAGACTCCGATGCGGTAGCACCACGTCTGGTCATTGGGTGTGAAAGTGAAGAACTGCGACGGAAGTTTCTCATCACCCCAGTAGTTTAGAATGTAATCGCCGGGTGTGATTGTGATGACCGATGCGCCTGAGCCACCCTGCTTCTCGGTGTGGCAGTCCAGTATGTAGAGCGGTCCATACTGACCCAGGAGGTCGAGGGGCTGGATATACAGCTCATATTCCGTGTTGGGGTCGAGGTTGGAGAATGTATAGTTTTCGGTTGAGTCGCCCGGTCTCGGAATCTGTCCCCACATCTCGACCATCTGGCCGATGTTGGAGAATCCGAACATCGGAGCGAACATCTCGTACTGCTGCTGGAGTGTGCCCTTCTCGCCGATTATCGTGTAGAACTCGCTGACATCAGCGTTTGCTGAAATCTTGACAGTGATGTCGGTCTTGGTGCAGCTCACGAATTCCGCCGTGACGCGGGGGGCGCCTTCAAGTTCAGGGTCGGCTGTCTTGAAATATGCGGCGCGTACCGAGCAGTCCACGCCATAGCGGTCAGCTCCAACAGTAATTACCGCATATTCTGTTGCGGCCTCAAGGTCTTCGATTCCTGTCAGAGAGCCACCCGCGAAATCCTCGTAGTAGGTTTTGGCACCCATGGAGCGCATGTAGGTCGCTGCACCGGCGGGATTGGATTCCAGCTGATGCGCCATCACACCGGGAATGACATCGAACAGGTAGCTCTGGCAGTCGGCCGTGCGTGTCACATCTACTTTAAGTTCGGTCTCGGATGTGGAGAGTATCTTGACATCGGCGGCAACCTCGCCTTCTACAGTAGCGAATTCTATGCGGTCCACTCGCTCGATCATGAATGCTCCCGACTGCGGTCCGTCGGCGGGATAGACAATCATTCGGTTGGGTTCGCCGGCCTGTGCGGTCATGGCACCCAGGGCGAGGGCTATGGTCAATATGTATTTGTGTTTCATGATTTGATGAATTTGATTGTTTTACCTTCGATTGTGAATAGATAAGTTCCCGGTGTGAGAGCGGAGACATCGACCGGTTCGCCGTTCCAGCCCTTTGCCCTGATTACTGTCGCTCCGTCGAGCGAGTGGATTGCCATGTCGGCGGGTGCTTCGGGCATTCCCGTAAACTCCAGGCGGTCTTTAACCGGATTGCGCAGCAGGCGGAAACTGCCGGGTCCGTCAGTGACCAGACTTACTTCGGCACCGTCGGTCTTGAAGTGCAGCATGTCTCCCTCGGCAAGCGTGAATTTGCCCACGGAGCTGCCACCTTCCTTCACATCGAGTGTGCCGTCGGCGAACACCAGCACCGTGTTGTCAGTGACCGTGTACTCCTTCGGGTCGGGAGATCCCGACACCGTCATCGTCACCTTGGCCGACAGCGACAACGGTACGGCTGCGAGACCGATGAGGATGGCTTTGGTTTTGTAGTTTTGTTTCATTCGTGCTTATTATTTATAAAGTCATACATATTTTTGACAGCACGGGCAGTGCGTTGCACTTCTGTGATTGCGTAATCGCGCTGTCTATTCTTAATCAGATCTATCTCCCTGCACCGGAAGACTGCCCCGCAGTCCCGCTCTTCTAAGCGGCGCCATGACCGCCCCTCCCGGCAACTTGTTGCCGCAATCATGGCAAAGAGAACATTGACATTCTGGAACCCCCCGCGCTCTCCCGGTCCGACCCGTCCGAAATGTCCGACCCGTCCTTTCCCGCAATCCCAATTCGTCCAATTCGACCAATCTTGAACGAATAAGGAGAGGCGTGGAGCGGATATTTTGGTCTTGATGGTGATTTAAGGAGATTTTTTCGTAGTTTTGCCGGAGGATTATTAAGTCGCCATAGAAAGATAAGATTTCATTATGAAACGGATAAATCTCATTTTCGCATTTCTACTGCTTTCGGCCAACATTTTTTCAATAGCCGAAAACATTGTTATAAAATCGCCGGGCTATGTCAAGGACCCGTTTCGCGACGGTCATGTGCTGTTTCCCGACAGCCTCGTCTATTCGAGCGACGCTGAAGAAATTGTCATCCCAGACGTCGGTATGTTCGGACGCCTGGGCGAATATAAATTCCCGAAATTGAAAAAAGTGACCTTCGGGAATGTGGATTATCTTCCGGGAGGATTGCTCAGAGGAATGCCTGCGCTTGAGGAGGTGGTGTTCGACGGGATGATAGGTCATTTCGACGGTACTTTTATCTCCCGGTGTCAGAATCTTAAAAAAATTATCTTCAAAGGTCCGATCTCTTCAACAGGAGGCCCTGGATTCCTATATGATCTGCCGAATCTTGAAAGCGTCGTTTTTGAAAGTGTCGTGGTCGATTTAGGCGTCGAAGTCACCGAAAGTTCTAAATGTCCTAAATTAAATGGCATTACATGTAACGGAGCTTTTTTAAATGTTTATAATGACAGCCTGACGCACGCCGCCACAATCGATCAGCTGAAAGGCAATCTTAGGCTTCTGGCGGACATGGAACGGATTGCGAGATGGCAGTCGGAAGTGCTGACAGCGAAGAATCCCGACGGGTTGAGAAAGTGTGAGTATCAGGCTGCAAAAGTGCTTCAGCCGGTCTTGTCAGCACTCGGCAGTCCGGAAGCCGACCGGTTGAAAAGCGCGATGGATTATGCGTGGAATCTTGGCGATGATGTCAAATCCGAACTTGAAATCCTGAAGGAAGCGCCTGAATATGGTGTCGCGGAACCTTCGATGACACTGAAATTCCGGTATGCTCACCCTACGGACACTCTTCTCACGCTGTCGCGCGAACGCTTCAATCTTGACAGCATCGCGGGCAATGGCGATGATATAAGCCGCATCAAAAATCTGCTCTACTGGGTCCATAACAGCATTCCCCATGATGGCGGACACGGTCTCGCTCCCGGCCCCAAGAATCTGAGAAACACATTTGACAGCGCACGTCGCGACAGCTGCGGCTATAATTGCCGTGCCCTCGCCATCTGTCTGACCGAAGCGCTGCTTGCTGAAGGTATTCCTGCAAGATACATCACGTGTCAGCCCAAAGCATGGGACACGGATCAGGATTGTCATGTGATCTGCGTGGCGTGGAGTGAGTCGTTAGGCAAATGGATATGGGTCGATCCGACATTTGCGGCTTATGTCACCGATGACAACGGGCTTCTGCTCCATCCCGGCGAAGTGCGTGACAGACTGCGTAAAGGTTTGCCGGTTGTTCTGAACAAAGACGCCAACTGGAATAATCGAGTAACTAAGACGAGTGAAAATTATCTCGATTATTACATGGCGAAAAATCTGTATATTCTTGAAACGAACACTTTCAATCAGGCAGAGCCCGAAGGCGAAAGCAATCATGAACAGGGATCCCACATAGCCTTGACGCCAAAGGGCGTCACCTATAGGAATCCGGCTTATAACACCACTGATGAAAAGTGGTTCTGGCAGGCGCCGGACACTCGTAAATAATCTAAGATATGAAATCAAAAATCAGATATAGCCGATATGTGACGGGATTGACTACCGCGGTTTTCGCAGCGCTGTTCATCTGTTGCATTGTATCGGTCAATGAAAAACCGGTCTTTTTCACAGTGCTCTCGATCTATGTTCTGTTGATCATTTGCGGTTTGCTCTTCGGTGTCGCTTACATTAGAGCCGACAGGGATTATGTAATTCTTGGCAGCCTGTTGAAGAAAAAGAAAATCCTTGTCCGCAATATTGAAAGCGCAGAACTGTTTCAGCCGACAATGGGTTCCCTCAGGATATTAGGCTCAGGCGGATTCATGGGCTACTGGGGCATTTTCAAGGAAGGAGACATTGGCCGCTACTATGCCTTTTACGGCAAAGCTTCCGATTGTTTTCTCATCAGGCTGAAAAACGGCGACAAATATGTGCTCGGTTGCGAGAACCCCGACGAAATGGTCCGCTACATCAGAGAGCAGATGAAATAAAATAAGAGAGCCGCACTGTCATCTTCGCGGCTCTCTAATAATACTTTTCAGTCCGGTTAAGAGTTGTCGTTGTTTGCAGGCTCCTGAGGCTCTTTGTCAGAGGTGGGGGTAGCGGCGGATGTCGTGACCTTTTTCACTGACGAAGGATCGGCGGAGAAGATGCGGGCGAGATATTTCTCGCGGAAACGTTCGAGAAGTTCCCAGAAGTTCGGGACGAAGAGAGTGCCGACTATAGCGTTCACGGCCATGCCGAACACAACTGCCGAGCCGAGAGCTATTCGGCTTGCCGCGCCGGCGCCCGTGGCGAACAGCATAGGCATCACTCCGAACACGAAGGCAAACGCGGTCATCATGATGGGGCGGAAACGGATCTGTCCCGCATCGAGAGCCGCCTGCCGTATGTTGTTGCCCTGCTTGCGGAAATCCATGGCGTATTCAACGATGAGGATGGCGTTTTTGGCCGACAGACCCAGGAGAAGTATTATGCCAATCTGGGTGTAGATGCTGATGCTCTGGCCCATGATAAGACAGCCTATGACGGTTCCGAGAATGGCCGTGGGCATCGAGATGACCACAGCTATCGGGTCGGTGAGGCTTTCATACTGGGCCGCAAGGACGAGAAGGGTGATGATGACGGCAAACAGCATGACGGCCGAGATCGTGGTTCCTCCGCGTGTTTCCTGATAAGCCTCGCCTGTCCATGCGTAGGAGTATTGTTGTCCGAGCTCTTCCTTGACAATCTCCTCCATCGCTTTGATGGCGATGCCCGAACTTGTTCCGTGGGTCGGCGTCGCCGTCAGCGATGCTGTCCGGTACATGTTGTAGCGATTGACCGTCGGCTCTCCCATGACGGGTTCTACCGTCATGAACGAGGCGAAGGGAACGAGGTCGCCGTCGGCATTGCGCACCGAAAGCCTCATTATGTCGCCGATGCGGGCGCGGGAAGACTCGTCGTCGGCCATAAGCACCTCGTAGGCGCGGCCGAAATCGTTGAATTCATTGACATAATCGCTGCCCGTGTATGAGGCCAGCGTCGAATAGATGTCGGCAAGCGTCAATCCTTCCAGCTTGGCTTTCTCACGGTCTATGTTGAGCTTGTATTGCGGGACGGTGCCTTGATACAATGAGGTCACCGATGCGATGCGCGGATCCTTTTCAGCGGCTGCTGTTACCGCCGCGAGTGCCTGCTTCATCTGCGATGCGCCGAGATTGTTTATGTCGAGAAGCTGCATTTCGACTCCGGAGGCAAGTCCGAGACCGGGAATGGATGGTGGATTCATCCCGAAAATAATGGCTTCCTGAATGTCCGCGCATGATTCCTCCATGCGTTTTATGACGGATTCAACATCCTCTCCCTTCCCTTTGCGTTCGCTCCATGGCTTGAGGATCACGTTGAGCGCCCCTAAGTTGCTGCTGGACCCTCCTCCGAGAAACGAGAACCCGGCTATGGAGATCACATCTTCGACCTCCGGTATCTTTTCCAGTCTTTCAGTCACCTGGTCGAGCACTTTCTGGGTGCGGTCGAGAGATGCGCCCGTCGGGAGCTGCACGGATCCCATGAAATATCCCATATCCTCTTCCGGAATGTAGGATGACGGCATTTTCAGGAAGCCCCAGAAGGCGATGGCACAGATGATGAAATAACATGCTATCGCCACCAGCGGACGCCGCAGGAATGCGCCTACAATCTTCATATATGCCGCAAGTGTGGCCGCGAAACCTTTGTTGAACCAGCGGAAGATGAAAAAGTTGCCTGAGACTTTCTTGTCGCGGAGTCATCGACAGGAAGCGTCTGCATGTTTTCGCTGATATACTGCCACCTGCCGGGAATGGAATCGGCCACATCGGCGGCCGCGGGAACGGTCGCGGCGGCGTTCTGGGCGCCGTAAGAGAGGAACATGGCGGAGAGAAAGAGGAATGTTGAAAACGGGCGCATAAAAAATTGATATTCGTTGAACTGATCGTCAGTTCTGAATTAACATTTTGAAATAAGTTTAAATCAGTTCTTAGGTGAGGCTTCGTGCATCACGTAATTTTAAACAAATTTTTCCCTCGAAAAGATTTTGCAAGTTTTTGCTATAAAAATGTAAAAAATCGACCAATGAGATTCTTGTTTTGTTTTATTAACGTAAAATTAACAAAAATTAAATGGGGGGGTAAAAATTAAGGTTCCTAAATACTATTTTTGCATCGCGTATCCATTGGGAGTACGAGTTATGAAAAAACACAGGCAAATCGCTCTCCGGATGAAGCATGCGCTTTTGAAGATTTATTAACCATTTTGTAATTATATCCACACAGATGAGTTGTCGTAAACCGTAGTGTGCCTTAGTGGCTCGCTATCAGGTTTGTTTCTCTCATCTTTCCACATCAAGATGAACACCGTCAAATATCTGATGCTATGCCTCGCTCTGTCGATGGCGTCTGCCGCAATGGGGCAGAAAGTGGCACTAAAAAACAATCTGGCCGGTGATGCTCTGCTCAATGTCAATGCAGGAGTGGAGATCGGTCTCGCGCCGAAATGGACTCTCGACGTTCCCGCAAGTTTCAACGCCTGGACGTTAAGCCATCAGCGCCGCTGGAAACACTGGATGGTGCAGCCCGGCGCGCGTTACTGGTTCTGCAACCGTTTCGCCGGCCACTTTGTGGGATTCCATCTCCACGGCGGCCAATACAACATCGGCGGCCTCCACAACGACATCAAATTTCTCGGCACAGACTTCTCGAAGCTCCGCGATAGCCGTTATCAGGGCTGGTTTGCAGGAGGGGGAGTCAGCTACGGCTATGCCTGGATTCTCGGAAAGCACTGGAATCTCGAAGGGGAGATAGGATTCGGTTACTCCTACACCCGCTTCGACCGCTATCCCTGTACCCATTGCGGCGACAAAATCGAGAGTGACAAATCTCACAACTACGTAGGCCCTACAAAAGCCGCCATCAACATCGTCTATCTCTTTTAACCGCATTCCGTCATGAAGAAAATATATGTCGCCCTGTGCCTGCTCTCCGTTGCGGCCTCTGACCTCTGCGCCCAGCGCATCATAAACCGATCGTTGCCCGTAACGGCAATAGAGCTTTCACCCGCCGGCGAGCGGATGACGGTCGCAATGACCCTCGACGCCTCGCGTCTGAAAGCCTCGAAGGACCGCGAATTCTGGATAACCCCGACCCTCGTCGCCGCCAACGGTGCCGACTCAGTGGAGCTCGAGCCCGTGGTCATTTCCGGCCGCAACCTCTACTACGCCCACCTGCGCAACGATGATCTCGACGGCGCCGAAATGGTCCGCGCCGGCAAGAACGCCGTCGTCACCTACAGCGGTTCCGTGGCCCGGAAACCGTGGATGACTGACGCCACTCTGAAACTCAACTCGCGTCAGTGCGGATGCTGCTCCGCCGTCCTCTCCGAGTATTCCGACCCCGTGGCCCGTGTGCGTCGTGTGACCTACGAGCCCGTTTTCTCCTACGTCACCCCTCTCGACAGCGGCGTCAAGGAATTCAAGCTCGAAGGCTCGGCTTTCGTCAACTTCCCCGTGAACCGGACAGAGCTTTACCCCGACTATATGACCAACCCCGCCGAACTGCGCAAAATCACCGGCACCATCGACTCCGTGCGCGGCGACAAGGACATAACCATCACCTCCATATTCATCAAAGGTTTCGCCTCGCCCGAAGGTCCCTACGACAACAACGTCCGTCTGGCCAAGGGCCGAACGGCAACGCTGAAGCAATATGTGGAGAACCTCTATCATTTCGCTCCGGGATTCATCCGCACCGACTTCCTTCCCGAAGACTGGCCCGGGCTGAAAAAATATGTCGAAGGCTCTTCGCTCGCCAACCGCACTGCGATCCTGGCTATCATCGACTCGCCGCTCGAACCCGATGCCAAGGACGCGAAGCTCAAGGCGACCTATCCCGCCGACTATGACTTCCTTCTCCGCACCGTCTATCCTTCGCTGCGCCACTCCGACTACGTGATCAACTACAATGTCCGCAAATACACCTCGCTCGAGGAGATTCTCGCAGTGCTCCGCACAGCACCGCAGAAACTCTCGCCCGAGGAATTCTACCGCGCCGCCCAGAGCATGGAGGAAGGCAGCGAGGAATACAACGAGGTCTTCGAGACGGCCGTCCGCATGTATCCCGACAATAAGGTAGCCAATCTCAACGCGGCCAACTCCGCCATGCGCCGCGGAGAGTATGCCCGTGCGGCCCGCTATCTGTCGAAAGCCGGCGCCGGCGCCGATGTCGAGTATTCACTGGGCGTGCTTGCAGCGCTCCAAAAGGACTACGCCCTTGCCGAAAGCTATTTCCGCAAAGCCGCGACCCTCGGCTGCGACAAGGCTAAGGCGGCTCTTGACGAGATGGCCGAAATGAAGCGCTTTGCTGACGGCAAAATAGAATTGATTGAAAATTGAGAGATATAACAAGTATAAATAAACATTAAACAAATCAACACATGAAATTAATCAGAAAGAGTATTTTTGCTCTCGCGTCGGCACTGATGCTGACAGCTTGTAGCTCTGATGAGCCTTTCGTTGGTGACGATCCCAACGGCGGTTCTCAGGAAGGTGAAGGCGTCTATATGGGCCTGACCATCCAGATGCCGGGCACCGGCGGTTCACGCAGTGAAACAGTGTCTCCCGGCCAGAGCACCGACGGCAACGAAGTAGGCAAGGACTACGAAAACAATGTCAATGATGTCATCATTGTATTTGCCAATCCCGTTGACAATGGATTCATCACTGCAGGAACCGTAACTTCCGACAAACTGACTCCCATTACCTCTGCAAACGCCTATAAGACAGTTGCCAAAATTGACAAGACGCGCCTCAATACATACTATGAACAGACTACAAACCGCGTTGTGAACGTGTTCGTATTTTGTAATCCTACCGCTGCAATGCAGGCTAAATTTCCGACTCTTGGCCTCGGTGATACCGATTGGCTTAAGGATGTCACAACTGTTTCGGAGGATGTCAGGGAAATTAGCCAGAAAGATCACTTCCTTATGGCGAATGCTTCGTTGGCTCCTCGACAGCTGCCTGCAACTATCGCTGCATGGGATAATTATAAAACCGAGGCTACGGCTTTTGACCTCTCAGGCATGAACAATGGCGGAACCGCGCTCGAAGTTGACAACTCCGCTGCAAATCAGCAGAATCCCCGAGGTGCTGTCAAAGTAGAACGTGCTGCCGCTCGTTTCGACTTCAAGGATGGTTCGACCCTTGGCGATTATACCTATAATGTAGTGCTCAACTCAGCAAAGCAAACCCTCATTCAGGTACAGCTTACCAAAATGTCAATGGTGAATGTGTCTAAGTCATTCTATGATCTCCGTCGTGTTTCTGCTAATGGTCTGGATGCTAATGCGGCTATTTGCGGTAACGAAACTCCCTCTAACTATGTCGTTGGTCCGAATGCTGATGCATTCACTACCGCGCTTGGAAACAATTTCGGCCGATCTGTTGCTGATGATGGCACGGTATCCTACAGCTTTGCATTCGATACATATTATCATAATCCGTTCTTCCAGAACAATGGATATATGGACGGATCCAAGTGGAATACAATTGTTATTAATAATTACTTCAAAGATAGGGAGTCAGACGAGTGGAAGAATAAAGAATATATGATCTGGCGTTATGCTTCGGAGAATGTCATTCCCGCTACTCCGAGCAACCAGCAGAACGGTATCTCTACAGGCGTTGTGTTCAAAGGCAAGATGATTGGAACTACGGCGCTCCAAACCGGCAACGAGGAGCTTTACAATGCTCTCAATAATGTCAATGGTGCGATCACCGGTAATCCTGATACCGATCCTATTCTTTATACCTACAACGGAACTCTTTATTTCACTTGGCCTCAAGTACGTCAAGCCGCTATCGAGGCTTCTGTCTTGATGGAGAACGGAATACCCAAAAAAGATGAAAATGGCCAACTCACCGTTAATCGCTCAAATTCTCTGTATCTCGCAGTGTTTGGTAACGGTAAGATCGGCTCTTTTAAATGGGGCAACACCGACTATGAGGACGGCACCGATGCCGAGTGTGACGTAAACAGCGCAAATACCAAATGGAATGTTTGGAATTCCAACAAAAATGCGACAACTCTCAAAAACATGCGTGCAGCCGTCACCGGTGCAGGTTTCACAATCTATCAGAGCAGCAATGATGATGTTGATGGTCCCGGATATTATTGCTACTATTATTACTGGAACCGTCACAATGACAACGGTCAGGCCGGTATTATGGGCCCGATGGAATTTGCTGTTGTCCGCAACAATGTTTATAAGCTCGCCGTCACCGGCATCAAGCAGCTCGGACATCCCCGCATTCCCGAAAACGACCCTGACAAACCGAAACCCGACACCCCCGACGAATCCTCCGACATCTACATCACTGTCACCTGTCAGGTTCTTCCCTGGGTTGTCCGCGTCAACAACATAGAATTCTAATCAGCCTCTTCCCCCACCTGAGGGAGAGTCTGGAATGATTCAACTCCAAATCATTTCAATGAAAATTTTCAACCGAAATATCAGAAACCGGCTTCTCGGCGCTATCCTCGCGATAGCGCCGGGGCTGGCCGGCCTCTCATCGTGTAGCGGTGTCATTTACGATGATCTCGACCCGTGTCCCGAAGGGTTGCGTCTCCGTTTCATCTATGACTACAACATGGAGTTCGCCAACGCTTTCCCCTCGCAGGTACATTGCCTGACGCTTCTGGTCTATGACGAGCAGGGACGCTACGTGGAGACCCGCACCGTGACCGACCCGCAGCTTCTCTCCGACGAAAACTGGCGCATGGACGTGGATCTGCCCGAAGGCAAATACCGGTTGCTCGCCTACGGAGGAATGGCTTGCGATCAGGCTTCGTTCCATTTCATGAACGGGCCCTCCGAAGCCGACCCCATGCAATTGCTGCAGGTGGCAATGAACGACGACATCCTCAATAGCCCCACCGGCAAGCAGCTCCATCATCTGTTTTATGGAGCGCTCGACGTGGAGGTCAAGGAAGCGGCGATGGCCTATCAGGAATACACGCTCCCCATGATGAAGGACACCAACAACATCCGCATTCTTCTCCAGAACGTCAACGGAACTCCGGTCAATGACCGCGACTACACGTTTGAAATCACTGACGACAACACTCTTCTCGACTGGCAGAACCTTCCGGTGGCTAACGGCACGTTCACTTATCTGCCCTGGACCCAGGGACAGGTCAACGGCGGCGAAGTTCCCGGCGGCGACCGCTCGGTGCTTGCATTCGCCGAGTTCAGCACATCGCGCCTGATGGCCCGCTCCGATGCGCGCCTGACTATAAAGCGCCGCTCCGACGGCCACGAAGTTCTCTCCATTCCGCTGATAACATATCTGCAGCTGCTCCGCAGCCAGGAATTCGCCGACATGGCTCCTCAGGAATTCCTTGACCGCGAAAGCCGCTGGAACCTGATCCTCTTCCTCAACGAGGGCAACTGGATCACCACCTGGATAGTCATCAACGGATGGGTTGTCCGTATCAACAACATCGAAGGCCTATAACCATGTCATTAAAGGCACTATACGTTAATCTGATCATTTTCGCCGCGACATTGCCGCTTCTGGCGTCATGCTCGTCCGACGCTTCGGTACTTCCTGCCGACAACCCTTCGGACGTATATCTCACTCTTGAGATAAGCGTGACGGAACCGGCATCTGAATCTCGTTCACGCGCCGAAGGCGATCTCACATACTTCAAACTGCCGGAGCTTGAATGTGAGAAACTTCACACTTTGCGCGTCATAATTCTCAATGCCTCAGACAACAAAGTAGAATCAAACCGAATGGTTACCGTTGATTCCGACGGCTCGATCATCAACGACAATCTGACCTTCAAGACCAAGCCGGGACAAAAACGCATTCTGCTCTTCGGAAACGAATCGACGTTGGCTTCCGAAACAATCGATTTACTGAACAATGCTACAGCCGGCGCCACGATGGATATGGACGCCGTGAACAGTCTGCTGATGGTTCGAACCGGTGACAACGCGCTTTATAATTGGGAAAATAGAGAAGATGACACTGAGACAGGCCGGCTCTCCGTGCCGATGACGGAGTCGTGGAACGTGACTGTAGATGAACTCAATGCCGAAGGCGATAACCGTTACCAGACAGCCGATCTCTTCATAACCCGCGCAGTCACTAAATTTTCATTCACTATCACCAAAAGCGACGATATCACCGACGGAGAGAACTACAGCCTCGAAAACCACGAAATAAGATCTTTTACAATTGACCGCATCGGATTCCAACAGTATCTGATGCCGCGGGCCGTCTATGATCCCGTCAAAGGCGAGCCGAGCAATTATGAATACAACGGACGCTATATCACCTCTTTCAGCGTCCCTTCGGATTCTCCTCAACCTGCGTCGTTTACATTCACTCCTGACACACCGATGGATGTTGACGCTCTTGAAAAAGGCAAGACTTTCATGTATGCCCCATTGATTTATCTGCCTGAGACTCCGGGCCAGGAATTTCACTGCTCACTGACCGTCTTTGACAAAATTTCTCAGCAGGAAACCACTCTTCCTCTCTCTCAGAAACTTCCCAATCTGCCCTCTCTTCCCCGAAACACCCACGTCTTGGTCAACATTCTGCTCACCCCCAGCGAACTGAAATGCACGGTCGATGTGGTTCCTTACACTTCCGTCAAACTGAATCCGACATTCGGCTTTGACGAACTTCTACCTCGTCCTCCCGCTGAACCGGGCGAAGTGCCGCCATGGCTCGTCATAGACCCGGACGATCCGGAAAATGATTTTTGATAAAATCCTGAAATCCGAATGATATTTTCTTGATATGAAGAAAACACTATATATATTTCTGTCTCTGATATTTTTTCTGTCAGTCAGTTCATGTACCGACGATTTCCCTCTCGGCGACTATGAGATCGGCGAGGGAGAAGCCGTGCTCTCCGCTACGGTCAATTTCCATCCGCTCGTGGGAACCAAGGTTGACACTGGTCAAGGTGGTCGTGCAGCCGCCGGCGACGCTTTGAATGATATCGACAACATCACAGTCTTCGTCTATAAAGAAGACGGTCATCTTTTCGACATTTACAACGGTGCTGATCTCATTGATCTGAAAACGATGCGAAAAGATACGGAGGGCGCCAATACGGACATGCCTTCCGATGCCGGAGAGAAAGCCGAGGAAACAACCTCGCGGGCCACATTCACCCTGAAGGGAATTCCTTTCGGTAAATATAATATCTATGTGACCGCCAACATTCCTTTCGATAAAAAGCAGGCCAAGATAGATTTCGAAAATGTAAAGGATCTGAAAAAATACACTGTCGAATGGAATGAGAAAAACATAGCAGCCAATGATCAGATGTTCGGCTATTTCTCAGAAACCGGTGAGAGCGACGGTTTTGACGCTTATCCGGTTGTGGTGAACAAGAAACAGATGGAGATCCATGCCTGGATTAAGAGGGCGGCTTCGAAGGTTACAGTGGTGTTTGACGGTTCAGGACTCCATAACGGGGTCTTCATCTATGTAAAGGATGTGAGAATCAAGGACATTCCGAAATATTGCAGGATTGGTGAGGATAATTGGGTCTGGACAGAAAAAGGCGGTCAGGATTCCCTGATAACCGAGGGAGACGTGATTTATTATAATACAGACGGCTTGACAGAAACTGACCCGGGTGAGGATTATCTGAAATGGCTTCAGATAAATAAAGGAAACGGTCTGCACGGGGCGGTTTCAAAAGATCCTGAAACCGGAGTGGTCACTGAACATTCCGAGTATGACAAGGCGCTCTATTTCTATGAAAACATTCAAGGCAATTATCCCGGCCAGAAAGAATATTGCAAACATCAGGACTGGGACAAGGTAGGCTATATGCCTAAACCCGGTGAAGATGACTATAAAGACAATATACCCTACGGCACATATATAGAGGTTGAAGCATATTATGTTTCGGAAAATCCTGAAAACGTGTCGCATGGTAAAATCATCTACCGTTTCATGCTCGGGCAGGATGTGGACTACAACTACAATGCAATCCGCAACCACCACTACAAACTGACTCTCGGCTTCAAAGGCTGGGCCAATCAGCCCGACTGGCACATCGCCTATATTGAACCTCCCCGTACAATTTTCACTGATCCGACCTACTACATTTCATATATGTATAACCAGAAAGCCATCTTCCCTATCCGTATCCTCGGCGACGTTCAGTCTTTGGAAGTGGAAATCGTTGAGAATAATTGGGGCCCATACGATCCGAATTCTCCCGGCAATGTCCCTCCGGCTGAAGTAGGAACCGGTGTGATGGACTTCAAATGGAATAGTAAATTGTACTATAATGAAGGAAAGGAAAATGTGACTAATGCGCTCTCTTATTCAGGAAATGTTCAAACGCAAGGATATTACTATGGTCTTCAAAGACCGTATAACAAAGATGGAACAGCACAGACAAGCTTCACGGAGGCTCAGATTGCGAAAGGTGCTCCTCGCTATGTGACTCCTATATGGGCAGGTTTTCTTGCATTAAATGTCCCGGACCAGCTGGAAGCTACATTGTATCCTAATGATGATTTCGCTAATAGTTACGCTAAACTGAAGACATATTTTTATACTCAAAAACAGAACACTCGTTCCTTTACTAAGGCGGACTTAACTTTTACTGGGGGACAGACTGAGAAAACTGTCGGTTCGGGTAACAATGTCTGTAAAATTACAAAAGCTCCGGACGGTTCCATTACCGTGCATTTCCCCATGTGGACACGTCCCAAGTCAATGCTTGGCGGTTCCGGGTTTACAGGAAACAATCCCTATGATACATATCAGCGCAAGGCTATAGTTAGAATCAAAGCGACATATCCTGAGAGAGATGGTAAGAAAACTGAAATTGAAAAGTTCCGTCCGGTCTTTCAGGTGCGCCGAATTGTGAATCCAAAGGCCATTTGGCGTAAATGGGATGACACTCAGGATTTTTATGTGAAGCTTGTGAGACGTGAAGGCGCTTCGGATAACGAGTTTAAAACGTTTGATTCGGAAGGAGAATGGAAGGCTTATGTGAAAACAGATCCTTCGGGCCTCGTAACGCTTGATGGTGGAAATCGAACTGAAGGAAATGCTATAATCGGAAACACCGGTACTCCTATTGAGTTCACTGTAAAATTCAATGGTACCACAGGAAATTCAATGTTGTCACGTTGTGCCATTGTGGAGGTCGAGTATCATGGTTTCACCTGTTATCACTCCATTTTTGTGCGGCAGGGATATAACTATTCTCTTAACGTTGCCGGCGATGGTGTGAGATGGAGCAGTTATGCCTTGTATAAATCTAAAGAGCCCCTTCCCGCTTTTGGTACCGAATGGAATGAGAATGATAAGAATTATCTTGAGGCAGAACTGACGGCCAATCCGCTTTCATTGGGTACTCTGTTCCGTCGTGGAAATTATAATGGCGTTCTCATAAGAAACAACCTGACCTATGGGGTAGGCGTAGAACCTGGAGTTGACGGCCAGTTCGAAATGGCAACTGGTTCCAAACTCGCTTGGAAAGAGATTGAAGGATACCCGTTTACAACAAATACATCATACGACAATGTGTGGGGAAAGAATTCTTTCGGAGACACTACTCCTCAGGAAACTTTCAGATGGGGTCGCTTTAAGATAAACGTTCTTGGCACCACACGCTATTACCGTGTTCCGACCCTGCAGGAGTATGAAAGTCTTCGTTCGAAATGCGATTTCGGTATCGGTGTGATGTACGGCGACGATGCGATTACCACCGCGCTCACCGTTGATGAAGCGTATGGATTCGAAGATTTTGATAATGACGGTAAGGACAATAAACTCGGAGGGGGTTCATCACGAGGTATGCGTGGTGTGATTGTTTATAACCCATTGAATGCCAATCAGGTCTTTTTCCCGGTCGGAGCCAGAGGTGTAGGCCGACGTACAATGGATGGTGAATTCAATAATACTGCAACGAATTATAAAAGGTTCGGTGTCCTGAGATATTCGCGAGTGGAACAACCTTTTGATATGAGTAATCCTCGTGACCAATACCGTCCCATTCCTTATAATACGGCTGCTTCGCCGGGCGCATTGTATTGGTTTAATAAGGTTGTAGATAATTCGGCTTCTTGGGACTGCAACTATTTTGACATGAACTTCCAGAATTTCGGTGTCAGGGTTGGTTTTCAGCCTCAGTACACAGATAATGAAGTAACATTGAAGCGCGGGCAGACTATAGCTGATTATAACAAAACACATGGAGGTGATGCATTGCCTATAAAGCTCGTACTTGACGAATCGGCTTCCTCAAATTGACGAAATAAAGTTTGGTAAAATCGTGGCGCGGGGATTTCCGTTATGGATTTTCCGCGCCGCTATTCTTGAAGAGGGGTCTGACAAGTCGGACTGAGTCTGACCGGTCGGAGGAATCGGAGGCGATGAAAAAGTTGGCGGGGAGGGGCGGCGTTTTTGGAATGTCGGGAGTTTTTCGTATATTTGACCAAATTATCAAAACTAAAAATCAAGAGGTTATGACTGCAGAGCCGTTTCTTCAGCCGAGAGGGGGTTACCGGAAGCTGAGGGTTTATAAAACAACCGAGATAATCTATGACATAACCTTTTATTTCACGTCGCGCTATCTGAAGATGTCGGACCGGACCATCGACCAGATGGTTCAGGCGGCGCGGTCGGGCAAACAGAATATCGCGGAGGGTAGCAAGGCTTCGATGACTTCGACCGAAACGGAGCTGAAGCTGACAAACGTGGCCAAGGCGAGTCTGGAAGAGCTGCTGATTGACTATGAGGATTATCTGCGCGTCAGAAACATGGAGCAATGGGGAATGGATCATCCGCGCATGGAGCGGCTCAGAAGTTTCTGCAGCGGGGAGAGTTTCAGCGCCACGTATCGCGACATTGTTCCGCGGCTGAATCAGGAGGAGATATGCAATCTTGCCATCACGCTCATAAACCAGGCCATCTACCTGCTCAAGCGGATGCTGGAGCGGCAGCAGGAGATGTTTGTAGAGCGCGGGGGCGTGCGCGAGCAGATGAGCCGTGCGCGCATCGCCTATCGGCGCGGCAGTGCAGGCGCGGCGCGGTCAGACAAGTCAGACAAGGTCTGACCGGGTCGGAGAGCTATTGAGCGGTCAAAGGAACTCAGCCAATGAATCAATCATGAAGAGGGGAATATTTGTGAGCCTGTCCTGCTCCTTATATCCAAGCAGAGAGAAGCGAAGCCCTTTCCTATCAGGATTTTCATTCAGAAAACGAGTGAGGGATTTTCCGCGTACATTGGTAGAGGCTTTTACTTCGATGGGATATACTTCTTCTCCCGACTGAATTATAAAATCAAGTTCGGCCGGAGTACGATCGTTGCTCCAATAATATAAATTCATTCCGACAGCTGACAGTTGCTGGGCAACATATTCTTCCGTCAGCATTCCCTTATACTCGGTCAGACTGTCATTGCCCCCCAGAATTATGGTTGCAGGTACATCGGCCATGCAACACAACAATCCGACATCGATAAAAAACAGTTTGAACGAGGTGATGTCCTCATAAAATCTAAGGGGAACGGCCACTTTATTTACGCGGATGGCTTTATAAATGAGCCCGGCATCCGCAAGCCACTGTATTGCCATCTCGAAATCCGCGGCCCGTGCTCCTCTTTTGGCTGCTCCATAGATGAACCGTTTGTTTTCTCTGGCAAGCTGAGAAGGCAGCGAGGCCAAAACCTGTCCGATTCTGACCGATTCTGTTTTGGAGGTGTGTTTGGATATGTCGCGCCGATATGCGTCAAGGATGGCGCTTTGAAGCGATCTGGTTTCGTTGAGATCGTTTTTATCGGCAAAAGCTTTAACCACTTCGGGCATACCTCCCACAAAATAGTACTGAAAAAGATATTCTTTAAGTTTTGTGGAGAATGCTTCAATCAAGGCATAGTCTTTACGCGCCATTATTTCACAAAAGGCATTTTGTCCCATGGCGCTGAGAAATTCATCAAAGTCCATGGGATAGATATGTAGCAAATCCACTTTGCCGACCGGAAACGATTCGGCATGCGACAGGGTCACTCCCAACAGAGATCCGGCTGCCATAACGTGGTATTCCGGGGCATTTTCACAGAAATATTTCAGACTGTGAAGGGCTCGCGGAGTCTCCTGTATTTCATCAAGTATTATGAGCGTTTTTCCACGTTCTATTCTCTGTCCGGTTATCGCCTGAAATCCAAGAATCAGCCGAGCAATATCATAGTCGTTTATGAAAAGTTCTTTTGTCAGGGGCTCGTTGTCACAATTGATATAAGCTACATTCTCATATTCATTTGCCCCGAATTCACGCATGAGCCATGTTTTTCCGACTTGGCGTGCGCCCAGAAGAAGAAGCGGCTTGCGGGTGGCGGAATTTTTCCATTCGAGGAGTTTTTTATATGCTTTTCTTTTCATCGCAGGGTAAGCTGTTGATATTCTGCAAAAATACATAAATTCGATGATTGAATCAAGTAAAAAACGCACAAATTCGATGATTTGATTCAAAAAAACAACACAAATTCGATGATAGAGAGCTCCGGCGCGGTCAAACAAGTCAGACAAGGTCTGACCGGTCGGAGGGGTCGGAGGATTTTATCGGGGGAGGGAAAGAGTGCGCCGGACCTGCAGAGGGGCGGGACCGGCGCGGAGGTTAAGGATATGTGTAAACCTATTGGATAAACTGTGTGTCAGGGGGGAAGGGCGTGGGCCTATCGGATGAAGAGGAGTTCGCGATATTTGGGGAGAGGCCACATCTCGTTGTCAACCATGAGTTCGAGGCGGTCGATGTGGTCGCGGATGGTGTCCATGCGAGGCACGACGTTGTCGTGGTAGGCGATGGCTTTTTCGCGTTCGCTGGCAATGCGGTTGGCCACGCGGCGCGCGTCAACCATCGCTTCGACCTCTTCCTTGATCGCGCGGCAGTGGCGTGAGATTTCCTCTATCGTCTCCATCTCGGTCGAGGACATGACGGCTGCCTTGTCGGCGGGGAAGATGGCTTTGATTTTCGAGACGTTGTCGAGAAGCACCGACTGGTAGCGTATGGCCACGGGCATGACGTGGTTGATGGCAAGGTCGCCGAGCACGCGGGCCTCGATCTGGACTTTCTTCGTGTACATCTCCCACTTCACCTCGTTGCGTGCTTTGAGCTCGACTTCGGAGAACACTCCGGCGTCGCGGAACATCCTGATCGATTCGGGGCGGAGGTAGGCGTCGTAGATGACGGGGACGGAGGTCTCGCAGTCGAGGCCGCGGCGCGCGGCTTCGGCTTTCCATTCGTCGGAATATCCGTTGCCGTCGAAGTGGATCGGTTTTGAGACGCGGATCAGCTCGCGGATCTCTTCGAGAAGGGCGTCGCGGAGCGATTCGCCCGATTCCATGCGGGCGTCAACTTTGTTTTTGAAGTCGATGAGCTGTTCGGCCACGGCGGAGTTGAGGGCAATCATCGCGGAGGCGCAGTTGGCCGACGATCCGACGGCGCGGAACTCGAAGCGGTTGCCGGTGAAGGCGAATGGCGAGGTGCGGTTGCGGTCGGTGTTGTCAAGCATGATTTCGGGAATCTGCGAGACGTTCAGCCGCAGACCCTCGCGGTTGTTGAGATCGGAGAGTTCGCTGTTGGAGGTCGATTCGATGCGCTCGAGAATGTCGGAGAGCTGCGAACCGGTGAATATGGAGATGATTGCGGGGGGAGCTTCGTTGGCGCCGAGACGGTGGGCGTTAGTGGCGGATGCGATGGAAGCCTTGAGCAGGCCGTTGTGGCGGTGGACGGCAGCCATCACGTTGACCACGAAGGTGATGAACTGCAGGTTCTGTTTGGGTGTCTTGCCGGGGGCGAAGAGAAGGACACCGCGGTCAGTTCCGAGGCTCCAGTTGTTGTGTTTGCCCGAGCCGTTGATTCCTGCAAACGGCTTCTCATGGAGGAGGACGCGGAAATGATGGCGGTTGGCAACCTCGGTGATGAGGCTCATCAGCAGGAGGTTGTGGTCGTTGGCGAGGTTGGTTTCCTCGAAGATGGGGGCAAGTTCGAACTGATTGGGGGCAACCTCGTTGTGGCGCGTCTTGGCGGGAATGCCGAGGCGGTGACATTCGATCTCGAGGTCGAGCATGAAAGCTTCGACGCGCGACGGGATGGCTCCGAAGTAGTGGTCCTCAAGCTGCTGGTTCTTGGCCGATTCGTGGCCCATGAGGGTGCGTCCGGTCATCATCAGGTCGGGACGTGCGCTGTAGAGCGACTCATCGACCAGAAAATATTCCTGTTCCCATCCGAGATATGACTTGACATGGCGCACCTCGGGATCGAAGTAGCGCGCCACGGCCGTCGCGGCACGGTCAACGCTGTTGAGCGCGCGCAGCAGAGGGGTCTTGTAGTCGAGCGACTCGCCGGTATAGGAGATGAAAATCGTGGGGATACAAAGTGTGTTGCCCATGATGAATGCCGGGGAGGATATGTCCCAGGCGGAATATCCGCGGGCCTCGAATGTGTTTCGTATGCCGCCGTTGGGGAAGCTCGAGGCGTCAGGCTCCTGCTGGACGAGGAGCTTGCCGTTGAATTCCTCTATGACGCCGCCTTTGCCGTCGTGCTCGATGAATCCGTCATGTTTCTCGGCGGTTGTTTCGGTCAGCGGCTGGAACCAGTGGGTGTAGTGGCGTGCGCCCATGTCGATGGCCCACTGTTTCATTCCCTGGGCAACCGATTCGGCCACTTCGCGCGACAGAGCCTCCTTGTTGTCGATTGCGTTGATGAGGGCCTTGAAGGTGTCGGCCGGCAGGTATTCAAACATTCTCTGACGGTTGAACACGTATTTGCCGTAATATTCCTGCGGGCGTTCAGCGGGAATGCTGACGGGGTCGGCCTTGCGGTTGAAAGCTTCATCGACCACTTTGAATCTTAACTGTGACATACGTTGATTGGATGGGGGGGATGGTTTTTTGTATATTGTTTGATACTATGTGTCTCAGAGCTGACCGAGCCGTGCAATGGCCGCGGCCGTAGCCTCGTGGGTGGAGAACGCGGTCAGGCGCAGATAGCCTTCGCCCGAGGGGCCGAAGCCAGAACCGGGAGTGCCCACCACGTTGCATTTGTGGAGAAGCTGCTCGAAGAATTCCCACGACGAGAGGCCTCCGGGGGTGCGCACCCATATATATGGCGAGTTGATTCCTCCAAACGCCTGCAGCCCGATCGAGGCAAGACCTTCGCGCAGCATGCGGGCGTTCTCCATGTAATAGGCTATGGTCTCGCGGACCTGGCGCCGGCCCTCGGGAGTGTAGAGGGCTTCGGCGGCGCGCTGAATCACGTAGCTGGCGCCGTTGAACTTGGTTGACTGGCGCCGCAGCCAGAGATGGTGGAGGCTGACGGTGTGGCCTTTGCTGTCGGTTCCGTTCAGGGCGCGCGGCACTATGGTGTAGCCGCAGCGCAGGCCTGTGAATCCGGCAGTCTTCGAGAAACTGCGGAATTCTATGGCACACTTTTCGGCGCCGGGAATCTCATAGATCGAGCGCGGAATGTCGGGCTCGCTGACGTAGGCCTCGTAGGCGGCGTCGAAAAGCAGCAGGGCGTTATGGCTCAGGGCATATTCGACCCAAGGGCGGAGCTGGGCGCGGGTGAGCGCGGTTCCGGTCGGATTGTTGGGGAAACAGAGATAGATGACGTCGGGGTCGGTGACGGGCAGGGGCGGACAGAAGCCGTTTTCAGCCGTGCACGGCAGATATTCGAGGCGGCTCCATCGGCCGTCGGGCAGGGGAGTGCCAGCGCGGCCGGCCATCACGTTCGTATCGACATAGACGGGATATACGGGATCGGTCACGGCTACGCGGCAGTCAGGCGAAAGGATGTCGCCGATGTTACCGGTGTCGCTTTTGGCTCCGTCGCTGATGAAAATCTCGTCGGGCGAGATATCGATGCCTCTTTCCAGATAATCGTGGACGGCGATGGCTTTGCGGAGAAATTCATAGCCTTGTTCAGGTCCGTAGCCGTGGAAAGTATCGGCATGGCTCTCGTCGGAGGCAGCGCGGCGCAAGGCTTCGACTGCGGCTGGACAGACGGGACGTGTCACATCGCCAATGCCCATCCTGATTATGTCGGCATCGGGATGCTCACGGCGGTAGTCCGACACTTTCTTTGCTATATCCGAAAAGAGGTAGGAGGGAGAGAGAAGCGTGAAATTGTCGTTGACTTTTATCATATCGTTCAGAATTTTTATCGGGTTCGCTTGTCGGGGCGGAAGTAGCGCCCTTCGAAGACTGTTGTTGCGGGGCCCGTCATGGTGACTTCGCCGGAGGACCCAACGGCTATGTCGAGAGAGCCGCCGAGAAGTCTCACCGTGACCGGCGAGGAGCAGCGGCCTGTCAGTATGGCGGCGAAGGCAGTGGCGCAGGCACCGGTGCCGCAGGCCATCGTTTCGCCCGAGCCGCGTTCCCAGACGCGCATGGTTATGTCATGGGGCGACGTGACGACAGCGAATTCGATGTTGGCGCGTTCCGGCCAGACGGGATTCATTTCGAGTTCGCGCCCGAGACCGTGCACATCGGTCGTGTCCGGCGAATCAACAAAGACCACGCCGTGGGGATTTCCCATGGAGACGGCCGTCAGTCTGAGGGGCCCTTTGGATGTCGCGATTTCCGCGTCGATCATTTCTTCGGAGGGAAGCACATCGGCTACGGTCGCCGCCCGGCCCATATCGACCGAGACTGTATCGACCTTTCCGTCGTCGCCGAGATGAAGCTCCAGATGTTTTATGCCCGAGAGCGTGTCTATGTCAAGGGAGGTCTTGTCGGTCAGCCCGCGGTCACGGACATATTTCCCCACGCAACGGATGCCGTTGCCACACATGCGGGCCTCCGAGCCGTCGGCATTGAAGATGCGCATCATGAAATCGGCCTTTTCCGAAGGAAGAATGAGGATAATACCGTCGGAACCCACAGCGAAATGCTGCAGGCTCATTTCCCGGGAGAGGTCGGCGATGTCAGAGGGAGTTTCAGCGGGGCAATAGATATAAATGTAATCATTGCCAAGACCATGCATCTTTGTGAACAAGATTTCTTCCATTGTTGCAGGATGTCTGTCTCTTCCGCGACGTTAATTTTTTGATGGCGCAAAATTACAATTTTTGCGCGAAACGCCAATAGCTATGTCAGAATTTTTTTTGTTAAATTTTTCAACTGAGAATCCTGAGGAAGAATGTGGCGATCTCCACATATATTATAATACCGACGAGGTCGTTGCTGATCTGAATGAAGGGTCCGGTGGCGAGGGCCGGGTTTATATGCAGCTTCTCGAGCGTCATCGGAACAAGAGTGCCCAGAATCGATGCGAACATGACGACGCAGAACAGCGACGTGGCCACGCTTATAGTGACAGCGAATTCTCCGGGAAGCATGATCAGGTTATAGACGAATATGACGGCGGTCAGCACAGTGGCGTTAAGCAGACCTATGACCACCTCTTTCCATATCTGACGCGTGAATTCCCTGACATCAAGCGAACCGTTGGCAAGACCCTGCACGACGATGGCCGATGCCTGGACGCCGACATTTCCTCCCGTGCCGCCGATAACCGGAATGAAGAGCGCCAGCGCTGTGACGGCCGCCAGCTGGTCCTCGAAGCCGGTGAGGATGAGCGATGCGAGAATACCAGAAAGGATTCCGATCAGAAGCCATGGAATGCGTGCCTTTGTCTGGGCGAACACGGAGTCGTCGGCATCGACGTCGCTCGAGATACCTGATGCGAGCTGATAGTCTCGTTCCTGCGATTCGCGGACCTGGTCCATGACGTCGTCGAAGGTTATGCGCCCGAGCAAACGTCCTATGGAATCGACAACCGGCATTGCCACAAGGTCATACTTCTCGAAATCGAGCGCCACCTCGTCGATCGGCGTGTCGGCTTTCACGGAAACAGGGTCTTCCTCCATCACGCGCTTGACCTTCGACACTGAAGGATCAGTAATAAGCTTCTTCAGCGGGAGTATGCCCCGGAGCTTGTTGTCGTCATCGACCACATACACATTATATATCTCGTCCATGTCCGAAGCCTGCATACGCATCTCCTTGATGCACTCCGGCATGCTCCAGTTTTCGTTCACGACGATCATCTCCGTGCCCATCAGACCGCCGGCGGTGTCCTCGTCATATTTCAGAAGGTCGATGATGTCACCGGCCTGTTCGACGTCGTCGATGTGCGAAAGGATCTCGTCGCGGTCCTCCTCGTCGAGTTCCTGGATGAGGTCAACGGCGTCGTCCACGTCGAGGTGGTCGATGAACTGCTTGGCGATGTCCTCCGCGTCCATGTTGGAGAGGAGCTTCCGGCGGTCTTCCTCGTCGAGTTCCATGACCACGTCGGCGGCCGTTTCCTCGTCGAGCAGCTTGTAGAGGAATTCCGCTTCCTCCAGATCGAGGTCCTGATACAGTTCGGCTATGTCGGCCGGGTGTAGGTCGGCAAGTTCGCGGCGTGCGCTTTCCTCATCGCCGGCGGCGATGATCGAACGCAGATTCTGGATATATTCGTCGGTGAATTCTTTCATTCTTCGCGCAGTCTTGTGATGAGGTTTGTAAGTTCTATGAAGTCCCCGACAGAAAGCTGTTCGGGACGGAGCGCCATCAGGTCGCTGTCGGGCATCGGAGCGCCGGCGGGGATAAGTCCCCGTATGGAATTGCGCAGGGTTTTGCGCCGCTGGCCGAAGGAGGTCTTAACGACAGTGCGGAAAAGCTTTTCGTCACATCCCAGAGCGGTCACATCGTTGCGTGTCATTCTGATTACGCCGCTTTTCACTTTAGGAGGCGGATTGAACACGTTTTCACTTACTGTGAAAAGATATTCCACGTCATACCACGTCTGAAGCAGCACGCTCAGGATTCCGCGCGCTTTTGTTCCCGGTCGAGCGGCGAGACGTTCGGCCACTTCGCGCTGCAACATTCCGGAGCAGCACACGATGCGGTCTTTGTAGTTCAGAACATGGAAAAAAATCTGCGAGGAGATGTTGTAGGGGTAGTTCCCTATCACGCAGAAAGGCCCCGTGCCCGGTTCGGTCTCGTCAAGATCCATCTGCAGGAAATCGCCTTCGAGTATCCGGCCTTCCCGGTCGAGGACCGGAAATTCGCGGCGCAGGTAGGCTATGCTTTCAGTGTCGATCTCGGCAACCTTTACGTCGTGGCCCTCTTCGAGAAGAAATCGGGTCAGCACACCCATTCCCGGACCTACTTCAATGACCGGCAGTCCGCGGTAATCGTCAAGCGTTGCCGCAATGCGTCGGGCTATCGACAGATCGGTCAGGAAATGTTGGCCAAGGGCTTTCTTCGGGCGTACTTTCTGCATCTTTTCTATATTTTAATATGTTCTGATTTGGCAAAGTTATTGAATCAGCGCTACAAAATTATAACAATATTTTTACAATCCTGCAATCGGTTGGCTCTTTTGGCAGCTTATTTTTAAATTTGTAGGTCGAATTCAATATTGAACTGATTTAAACTTATTGCAAATGGTAAAGCCGAAGGTTTCCGTCAGTTCTGAATTAACATTTTGAAATAAGTTTAAA
>OFGJ01000308.1_pt1 | contig 44123 bp, 31 predicted proteins | sample 1521731 | NCBI WGS metagenome assembly OFGJ01 (sample SAMEA3504126, study PRJEB24116) | mouse gut metagenome | biome: mouse gut; feature: mouse-associated habitat; material: faeces | place: Denmark | collected 2011 | reverse complement strand
TATTAATAAACTTATTTGTTATCAACGGATTAGCTATAAATTTAACGAAGTATTAATAATTAAAGTATTATTATTTTTATCCTACTTCTTATACGCTTTTCGGTAGCGCGCCTTTAACAGTTTGGTCTGCTGATTATTGTCGACTCTAATCTTTTATCGTTAGTTTATATATCCGATTGCATACCAGCTATCAGCCTCGATATATAATGTGTATTCACCATTGGATAATAATTGGAATGTCGTATTGAGGGAGTTGGAATAGTCCACCACATTACCATTTGCATCATATAAAAAAACATCTACATCAACTGATTCCGAGCCTTCTATCACAATTATATTCTCATCCGGATTAAATATTACATTTATTTGAGGAAATCGAATTTGTGTTCTATTAACTCGAGAATTGGATTGTGATTGGCTTTTCTTTTGAAACTCCAAAAATACAATAGATTCTGATGATTCTGAATCTGTCGCGTGTGCATAAATTGTCAAGGAGAACAACATGCCCAATAATAGAAAAAACTTTTTCATATATTTACAATTATTGAATTATGTGACAGCACAAATTTATATGAAGTAAAGTTTTCAAACAAGAAGAAAAGTTTGACAGAAACAATTTTTATATCACTAAATAACAACCATTTAAGCAATGACACGTATTCAATTTTGGAACACGTGGTTCAAAAGTTTGACATTTGCCTGTTGGAGATATATGTCTCAAGGGGTGGTGTCATTATCCCCGCACTCAGCTGACGCTTCGGACGGGGATAATGACACCACCGAACCTGCGGCTCTCTATTGCCGAACTATACATTATTTGAGCCGCATTAGGATTTATCGAGTAGGTATTGTGATTGGTTGTGTTACAGTTTTTTCATCAGTTTTCGGATGTAGATACCGATATTTGTTTCATGGTCATCGATGCCGAGTTTTCGGCGGATATCGCTGCTGATATGGTAATGGCGACGGAGTTGGATATATTCGCCGACTTCTTTTCCTCTCAGGCCTATTGCATAAAGGCATAGGTAATTGATTTCTGCCTCCGAGAGCCGGTGTTGCTCCAGATACTCGATGAATTTGGGATGGGAGGCTTTAAATGCAAGACGCGTCGAGTTCATAAACTCGTCTTTATCCTGGACCAATCTGTCGCGCCATACCCCGTAGGGTTGTGCGTATGATGAGTTTTCAGAAATGCAGGTTGCGAGAAGCCCGTTCAACATCTCAATCCTTACTTTAATCGCGTCCTCAACAGGTTTCGCAATATCATTCTGAGTCATAAGCAGACTTTTAAGGCTGATACTCTCTTCTTCAAGCTGCTTGATTTTCAACCGCATATTCTCAGTAGCCAACATCTGGCGTTCGCATTCCAATTTCACATTCTTCCGTTCTAATTCAAGCTTTTCTTTTTCTTTAAGTAGATTATCCAACTCTAATTGCAACTTTTCTTTCTCCTTTTCATTCAATAGATTTTTCGTTTTTATTAATCTGTAACGATAAAATATATATATGACAGTAAAGAACAACAAAAGAACACCGCATGAAATTATCCAGATAAAATTGTCTCGTTTTCTCAAATCGGTCAGACTTGAGATTTCCATTTCATGTTTTTGCTGTGCGAACAGTAAATCCTGTGAAAAGATTTTCTGATGCCGGGCTTCCAATTTTTTATAAAAACTGCAATATGCATTGAGAGCACCTGCCAAGTCACCATTTTCCTCCAAAACCTGCGATTTAACCGCAAGATATTTGAGCGACTCCCGAATACCATTATCTGTTTCTGCCGAGTGCAAGAAAGATATTGCTTTTGCCGCTTCACCAATTTTACAGAATCCCAATGCGACATCCAATTTTAATTCAGGTTCAATGCTATCAAGATTACTGAAATAATCAAGAAGTTTTCTTAGATTTTCTACACCACCAAAATCAATTGTATACGCCAAAGCATGCGGGAGTAGTATATCATTGAAGTCAGGATGCTTAACGATTCTATCTTTTGCTATATTCAATACACTATCGGCCAGTTGTTTATTCCCGATTTGTATACTACCATTAATAATTTTCGCAAGACTTGAAAATTCATAATCGGGTCTATTAATTGAATTGTACAGTCGCGCCGCTTTTTCGTTATTTTCAATAAAGTCATCGATCTTGTAGGTGGAATAGAATATTACACCTTGCGCTACAAGCAAGTTGGCGGCAGTCAGTGTGTCTGATGCTGTTTCGATATATTCCCGTCCCTGAATGAATGACTGCATTGCCAAGTCATCATTTTTGCCGTTCTGATAGATGCGACCCTGATAGTAAAGAGTGCGCAGTTTTTCGTCGGGGGTGCCTTTTTTCAAGTAATAGTCTATTGCGGGCTGTAGGATTTCAAATGTGGTGGTATCTATGTAGTTCTTGTCGAGTGCCATTGACATCAGCAGGGCGTAGCGGGCTTTCTCCTCATCGTCGCCGAGTGTGTGCCTGTCGATTGCCGAAAGTATCGAGAGTGAGGAGTCGGGATGAGTCTGAATGAGGCGTTCGGCCTCGTTCATTGATTCCCATGCACCGGTTTTGTGGCGACAGCCGGTCAGCACACCCGAAATATACAGGGTCGCAATCAAAAGCAATATAATCCGTTTCTTCATAATCAATGTAACAATCAGGCCTCATTTTTTATTGTCGTACAAATTACTGTCATAGCACAATTCTTTGTTTCCGGTCAGTGGTCATGTGGGATAAGCAAATATCAAAATAATTTTGAACAATTACTTACAAAGATACTTATTAATCGGACAATACAATTAAAAAATCGTACAATATTACACTCATTTGTTAACAATTCCAACGAATATAGCAAAAAGGCGTCAGCAATAAACTGACGCCTTTTATTATTACAAAATTATATCGAATGCGGAGATTATTTGCCGGCGGCTTCGGCGGCTGCACGCTGCTTTTCGGCGGAGATTTCCTTGATGTTCCATACGGCGAGGGCGCCGAGGAGCATGAGGATACCGGCTACGACAATCATGAACACGGTCTGCGGTGCGCCGGCCTGAGCGGTGTCGGCGGCTGCACGGGGGAAGAAGCCGAGTATGAGACCGCCGAGGAGGGCGGCGATAATCTGCGGGAAGCAGATGGTGCAGTTGAACAGGCCGAGATATGTGCCGATGTTCTTGCCCGACAGGGCGTTGGTGAGGATGGTGAACGGCATGGCAAGCATTGCGGCCCATCCGCAGCCCATGAGCCCGTAGGGCACTGTAAGCGCCCACTTGGAGGTGCAGAAGTAAACCGAAATGAAGCCTACGGCACCGATTACAAGACTGATGGAGTAGGCGAAGCGGCGGTTTTTAAATCGCGGAAGCACGGCTGCCCATATTACTGCAAACACGGCCTGAACGGCGAAAAGCACGCCATTCCAGTCGCCGGCGTCCTGATACTGCTTGGACTGGGCGTTGAGCACGGTGGCGTGTTTGGGCGAGATTTGGGCGGCTGAAGCCGAGGGAAGTTCGCTGACCTGCTCCTTCTCGTAGGTGTCGCCTTTCTTGACTACGATATGGGCGGTGGCGAGCTTATGGTCGGGGGTGATGGTCGAGAGTGAGGTTACGGTTGCGGCGGGTGCGGTGAGTATGGTCTCGACTTCGTCGATGACGAGAACGTCGCCCGCTTTGCCGTAGCTGTCGCCGGGCTTGAGGAGAGCGACACCGTCCTTGTAGTGTATCTGGCCTTCCTTGATGACGAGTTCGCCGGCTGCGTTCTTGATGCTGTCGGGATAAATGATGTTGCCGTTGACGTTCACGCCGTTGATGGTGAGACGTCCGTCATCGATTACGAGCAGTTCGTCGGCAAAAAGATATTTGTCGGAATAGGTTGTGCCGTTGATTTCAACGCCCGACACTTTCTGCTCGGCGGGGCAGTCGAAAGCATGCCCGGCGATGGCGTCGGTGGAGTATGTCCAGAGGAAGAGGAAGCCGCTCCAGCAGAAGAACTGAACGAGACCAATGGTCCAGAACACGGCGGGCGCAGTCTTGAGCGCACCGGCCATCTGCGTGAACATATTGCCTTTCTTCTCATTTGTCTCCTCGGGCACACCGTTGTATTCGGCATACAGTTTCGGGGGCATCTCCTTGACCTTGGCGAAGGTGTAGAGCACGCACAGCAGGAGGATGAGGGCACCGAGATAGAAAGCGAATGTCACCGTGGGGGGCACCTCACCTTCGGGAGCCTGGTTGCTCACGAAAAGCGCAAGGATGATAGGCGCGAGATAGCCTACGAACGAACCTGCGTTGCACAGGAAGCTCTGTATGGAGTAGGCAAGGCCTTTCTGCTTCTCGTTGACCATATCGCCGACAAGCATTTTGAACGGCTGCATGGCCATGTTGATCGACGTGTCGAGGAGCATGAGGCAGAAGAGCCCGAATGTGATGGCTGCCGAGACGGAGAGTCCGAGGCTGCCGGCATTCGGGAGGAAGCACATCACGATGATGGCGATTGCGGCGCCGACGATAAGGTAGGGCAGACGGCGTCCGAAGCGGTTCCAGGTGCGGTCGGAAGCGGAACCGATGATGGGTTGCACGAGAAATCCCATGAGAGGGGGCAGAATCCAGAAGTAGCTCAGCTGGTGAGGGTCGGCTCCGATGGTGGAGAAGATACGGCTCACCTGCGAGCTTTGGAGCGCGTAGGCTATCTGGACTCCGAAAAATCCGAAGCTCAGATTCCACAGCTTCCAAAAGCCTAAATCGGGTTTGGTTTTCATGTCGATTGAATGTGATTGATTATTTGATTATTTTTTGTTTGATTATTTCAGATGATGAGGTAAGAATGTTCCCGTTACTGATTTAAGGATTAGAGGGTGTCTCACCGGTATGCAGTAAGAGGGTGTCAGACTGTAGGGTCAGCGATTCATTTGATTTCGGAGTAGAGCCATGCTATCTCCTGCGGCCAGAGGCTTTCGTCGGGTGTCTCCAGTATGAGGGGAATATTGTCCATGCGGGGGTCGTTGACGAGCATCGAGAAGAATGCGGCGCCGATTTCGCCCTGCCCTATCGGAGCATGGCGGTCGACGCGTGAATGCAGTCCCTTTTTGGAGTCGTTGATATGCATGGCGCAAAGGTAGCCGAGGCCGATCACGCGGTCAAATTCCTGCCATGTGGCTTCGTAACCTTCGGGGGTGGAGAGGTCGTAGCCGGCGGCGAAAGTGTGGCATGAATCGACGCAGACGCCCACACGCGACTTGTCCTCCACAAGGTCTATGATGGCCCTGAGCTGTTCGAAGGAGTATCCGAGGTTGGAGCCCTGTCCGGCGGTCGACTCTATGACGGCTTTTACACCTTCGGTGGCGTCAAGGGTCATGTTGATGGATTCGGCGATGGTGGCTATGCATGCATCGGCATCGACGAGGTTGAGATGGGAGCCGGGATGAAAATTGAGCATCGTCAGCCCCAGCTGCGCGCAGCGGTTGAACTCGTCGAGGAAAGCCTCGCGCGACTGCGCGAGTTTATCCTTGTCGGGGGAGCCGAGGTTGATGAGATAGCTGTCGTGGGGCAGGATATGCCGGGGAGCATATCCGAGCGTGGCGCACCGTTCTCTGAAAAGAGCCGCTTCCTTATCGGAAATCGGCTTTGACTTCCATCTCGACGGGTTGCGGGTGAACAGCGCGAAAGCCTTTGCGCCGATGTCGGCGGCATTGAGCGGGGCCTGCGCCACTCCCGAGCCTGTAGATACGTGAGCTCCTATATATTTCATTTGATTACAGTCTGTTAAATATGATAATAAGTCCGAAAGAACATCGGAAAATGCAAATACACTATTAAATCACATCTCCTATGATATGAGTTTTGTCATGGTTTGACCTACAAAGATAATTAAAAATATCAAAAACAGCTTCATTTTTCTTCAAAAAGTGGAAATACAGTGTTTTGGCGTTTTTTAGCATTAATGTTTTGCTGTGCTGTCTAATTTTAGTTACTTTTGCAGTAAAGAAGGAGAGAATAAATAATGTTAGGAATTTCAAAGGAAGCGATAGCAGAATTGCCCCAGGCGGTGTTTGGAGGCCGTATCATAGTGATTAATTCTCCGCTCGACTGTCGAAAAGCAATCAAATACCTTATGACTCAGCCCATCATAGGGTTTGACACCGAAACACGGCCCTCGTTTCACAAAGGGCAGCCGCACAAGGTGGCGCTCCTGCAGCTGTCGACGGCCGACGAATGTTTCCTTATCCGCCTGAACCATACTGGCCTGACGCCTGAGATAAAAGAACTTATGGAGAGCGACAAGGTGCTTAAGGTCGGCCTCTCGATAAAGGACGACCTGCATTCGCTGTCGGCTCTCGACACCTTTAACCCTGAAAACATCATCGAGCTGCAGACCTACGTCAAGTCATACGACATAGCCGACAATTCCCTTCAGAAAGTCTATGCCGTGATATTCAACGAACGCATATCGAAGGGGCAGCGTCTGACCAACTGGGAAGCAGAGACGCTGACCGAGGCACAGCAGGGCTACGCGGCTCTCGACGCATACGCATGCTACCGGATATACACACATCTGCAAAGCGGAGCATTCAGTCCTGACAGTTCTCCTTACAGGATAGAAGAACCAGAGCAATAATCCCCACCAACAACAATCGAATGAATAAACCGTCAATAATTTTAACAGCAATGTCACTGACAGCAGCCGTAACGGCCGACGCCGCCGGACACCTGCAATATCCGGAGGCGCCGTCCGGAGCCGTGACCGACACCTATTTCGGCACCATAGTAACCGACACATACCGTCCGCTCGAAAACGACACGGCCGCCGCGACCCTGCAATGGGTCGAAGCCGAACGCAAGCTGACCGAAGACTATATGTCAAAAATACCGTTCCGCGAAAAACTGCGCAACCGCATCGCTTCATTCCAGAACTATAAAAAGACAGGACTTCCGTGGAAAGCCGACGACAACCGCTATTATTTCTTTGAAAATTCGGGGATGCAGAACCAGTCGGTGCTTTACCGCAAAGCCACCATCGACGGCAAGCCGGAACTGTTTCTTGACCCGAACAAGCTCAGCGACGACGGCACAGTGGCGCTGACGGGAGTGTTCATGTCGCCCGACGGCAAGTACACCGCCTACACCATAAGCCGCAGCGGCTCCGACTGGAGCGAGATTTACCTGCTCGACACCGAGACGGGCCGTATGCTGCCCGACCATATAGAGTGGGCCAAGTTCACGGGCGCGGAATGGTACGGCGACGGATTTTTCTACAGCGCGTATCCGAAGCCCGAGGCCGGGAAGGAATTTTCCAACGCCAACGAGAACCACCGCATCTACTACCACAAGGTCGGCACTCCGCAGTCGGACGACAAACTCTTTTACGAGGACACGGAGCACCCGCTGTATTTCCATTCAGTCTACGTGCCCGAAAAGAACCATTACATTTTCCTGATGGCCGGCGGACAGGGATTCGGCGAGTCAATCAAGGTAAAAGACCTCGACGACCCCGCTTCGGAGTGGAAGGTGATGGAGCCGTCGCAGGACAATATCATAGGGATTGTCGACGTAATCGGCGACACCATCTATTTCACCACTTCGGTCGACGCTCCCAACTACCGGCTGATGTCGGCACCCGTGAGCAACCCGTCACGCGCTAACTGGCACGAGCTTATCGCCGAGAGCGACGCCGTGATGGCAGGCGCGCAGATGGCAGGCGACAAAATCATAGTAAACTACAAGCGCGACGCATCATCGCATCCGGCGCTCTACGACCTCAACGGCAATTTTATCCGTGAGATACAGCTCCCGTCGATAGCCAACGCCACTTTCTCCAGCTCACGCCGGCACGACGAGGTGTATTACAACGTGACCAACTACCTGCAGCCGTGGGCTCACTACAAATATGACCTCGCCACGGGCAGCAGCACGCTGACCGAACGCGCCGCCGTTGCGGGATTCAATCCCGACGACTACGTCACCGAGGAGGTGTTCTATCCCTCGGCCGACGGCACCCCCGTACACATGCACCTCACCTACAAAAAAGGGATAAAGCGCGACGGCACGAATCCTGTATATCTCTACGGCTACGGCGGCTTCAACATAGCGCTCGGCCCGGCATTCTCACCCAACCGCCTGAACTGGCTTGAGAACGGCGGCATATATGCCGAGGCCAACCTGCGCGGAGGGTCGGAATACGGCGACAAGTGGCACGAAGCCGGCACCAAGATGCAGAAGAAAAACGTATTCGATGACTTCATCGCTGCCGCCGAGTATCTCGTCAGGGAGGGTTATACCAATCCGGAGTGCATAGTGATAGAGGGCGGAAGTAACGGCGGCCTCCTCGTGGGTGCATGCGTCAACATGCGTCCCGACCTTTTCGCGGTGGCGATACCCCGCGTAGGTGTCATGGACATGCTGCGCTACCATCTGTTCACCATCGGGTGGAACTGGGCGTCGGACTACGGCACATCGGCCGATTCGCCCGAGATGGCAGCCTACCTGCGCTCCTACTCCCCCATGCACAACATCAGCAGCGACGGCACGCCCTATCCGGCTATACTCGTCACCACGGCCGACCATGACGACCGCGTGGTGCCAGCCCACTCGTTCAAATACGCCGCCGTGCTACAGGCATCGGACACCGGCGACAAGCCCAAGCTCATACGCATCGACTCCAAGGCGGGTCACGGAGCCGGCAAACCGATAAGCAAGGTCATCGACGAGTACACCGACCTCTATTCATTCATCTACTATAATCTGGGCATCGACCCCGTGACAGAGTGAAATTTTCCGGTATAATAATCATATCGGCGTGCTGTCTGTCCCTGACAAGCTGTTTCACAGGGATAGAGAGCACGCCGCGCATTACGGTCAAGGACGTGAACCGGGTGGTGCCGTCGGTCAACAAGGAGGCCGACTTTGCCGCACGGCTTGCTCCTCCGGGCATGGCGCAATGGGAAAGCGGACGACGTTTTCTCGTCACCGACCCGAAACTGTCGCTTCTCTTTGAAAAAGAACCGGCGATTGCACCGGGCGACGTGCTTGTATTCGACAGTCTGGACGATGAAATATCCATAACAGGCGATACGGTGAGCGTGCTGTCATTCCATAAAGAGAACGGAAATGCGGCTGCCGAAACGCTACGCTATAAAATCGGGGTGCCGTCATCATCGCTGTCGGCGTCGGTCACACTGCCTATGAGCGTCGACCTCGACATGACCGATAACGCGCGCCGCATTCTCGCGGGGAATAAATTCTATATCATATCACCGCTGCGCGTCGACAGTGAACTTACGCCAGTGGGGCGCGGTCGCCGCTACGTCGGAGTCACCATACGCGACGTGGCGCCGGGCAATGCCGACTATCCCCTGCGTGTCGACATCACCGATGACCTTGGCAATCAGTCGTCAGTAGCCATGACGGTCGGCAACGCCCGAAGCTCAACCCGCAATTTCGACAAGCTGTTCGAGCTGTCAGACCCCCGCCTGCGCTACCCGACCATAACCGACACCGCATGGGAAAACATAGTCAACTCGCGCGTGGCGCCGGGTATGACTACCGTAGAATGCCATCTGGCACTCGGCGCGCCGCGCGATGTCAGGAAATGGCACAACGGAGGCAGTTTCTTCGAGAGCTGGACATGCGACAACGGCGCCTACCTGATATTCATCGACGGCCTGCTGGCCGAAATTCACTAACGAGATTGTCTAACGAACTATGCCACTCACTTTTCTCGGCACGGGCACATCGACGGGTGTGCCGATGATAGGATGCGGCTGCGATGTATGCCGCTCTGACGACCCGCGGGACCGGCGCCTGCGGGCATCGGCAATCGTACACGCCGGCGACACCGACATACTCATCGACGCGGGTCCAGACCTGAGGGAGCAGATACTCGGAGCCGGATCGCCTCCGCTCGACGCGCTGCTCATCACCCACACGCACTACGACCATGTGGGAGGCATCGACGACCTGCGGCCATACTGCTATCCCGACGGTTTCGACATTTACGCGCAGGCACCCGACATCGACGACCTGCGCCGCAAGGTGCCCTACTGCTTCGCCGAGCACCCCTACCCCGGCGCTCCCGTGCTTCACCCGCATGCCATAGAGCCGATGAAACCGTTTACTGTCAAAGGCATAAGCATACTGCCGCTTCCCGTGAAGCATTACCTTTTAGACATCGTCGGCTTCAAAATAGGCAATCTGGCATATATCACCGACGCCAAGGAAATACCCCAGGAGACCGTCACAGCCATCACAGGCATAGACACTCTCGTAATCAACGCGCTCCGTCCCGCCGAGCACATATCGCACCTGAACCTATCGCAGGCACTCGACGTTATTAGAGTAGTCAGACCGAGAATAGCCTATCTGACCCATATCAGCCATGATATGGGACTTTATGCGAAGGTAGCCCCCGGGCTTCCCGACAATGTCAGACCGGCTGTCGACGGCGAGACAATAGAAATTCCGGATTAACGGACAGGGGGAACATTCCGACGCATGGCGCCTGACGCCTCAATCATCGGCAATCCGGATATTAACGTTGAATTAAATATCTGTATTATGATTAAGGTGACCTATCTGGACCACAGCGGATTCGCTCTCGTCCTTCCCACAGCGGTAGCAGTGTTCGACTATTTTCGCGACCCGACCGGCGCATTGGTAAAAGTGATACGTGAGAATCCGGAACTTCCGGTAGTGTTTTTCGTATCGCACCATCATCCCGACCACTTCAATCCCGCCATATTCACTCTCGCCCAGGACCGCGAGGTGCAGTATGTGCTTTCCAACGATATTTTCTCCAAAGTCGTGCATGGCGACATGCCGGTGGCATGGGTTAGCCCGGGCGACGAAGTGCCCGGATTGCTCGGCGGCCTCGATGTAAGGGCATTCGGTTCGACCGACGCAGGTGTCAGCTTCCTCGTCACGCTCCCCGACGGGCGCAAGATATTCCATGCCGGCGACCTCAACTACTGGCACTGGAACGAAGAATCGACCGTAGAGGAAGTCAAGAAAGCCTATAACAGTTTCGTGCATATTATCAAGGAACTTGAGCAATATGCTCCCAAAATCGACATAGCGTTCTTCCCCGTCGACCCGCGTCTTGGCGTAGACTACGCCGACGGCGCACGCCTTTTCCTTGAAAATATCGCTGTAAAAGATTTCTTCCCGATGCATTTCTGGGGAGCCTACAAGGCCGCATGCGAGTTTGAGGACTATACAACCGACAATACCGACAGTTTCTGCCTCCATGTGCCCGGCGAGTCTGTGGAACTTGACGGAAAGATGGCCGTCAGGAAATGATGCCATACATGCCGACCAGATGTAAAGCCAACCCCTTCCGCGGTTAAAAACCGCGGCTACTACAATACTGATTATCAGTATGCTTTGTATAGTAGCCGCGGTTTTTAACCGCGAAAGAGATTGGCTTTGCAACTACTTTTTATATTCCTGACAAATAAGTTTAAGGTATTTTTTTCGTATATTTGTAAAACAAACGAACCGACATAATACCTTAAAACTGTGAGAAAAAGTATTCTGGCCGCTACTGTTGTGGCATTTTGTGCGATGCCCGCTATGGCCGACCGGGTCATTGAAATCAATGACGGCTGGGAGTTCCGTCAGGAAAGATCAAACAATTCCTACCCGGCTACAGTACCCGGATGTGTGCACACCGACCTTATTGCCAACGGGATTATAGAAGACCCGTATTACCGGCTCAACGAACGCAATGTGCAATGGATTGACAAGGAGGACTGGGAGTACAGGACCAAAGTATGGGTCGACCGCCCGCTCCTCGGGCACGACTGCATAATACTCGAATGCGACGGCCTCGACACCTACTGCGATGTGTATGTCAACGGCGTAAATGTAATCAAAGCCGACAATATGTTCCGCCGGTGGAATGCCGACGTGAAGCAGCTGTTGCGCGAGGGCGACAACGACATAAAAGTATATTTCCACTCGCCGATAAAAATCGACCTGCCGAAGTGGGACGCCACCGACTGCCACTATATGGCCATGAATGACCAGTCGGAGAACGGCGGCCTGCTCGACCGCAAAGTCAGCGTGTATGCACGCAAGGCCGGCTACCACTACGGCTGGGATTGGGGTCCACGTCTCGTCACCTCGGGAATATGGCGCCCGATGAGACTGCATGCATGGAACGATGCCGTGATTGACGACGTGTTCATCAACCAGAAAAAAGTGACATCAAAGAAGGCCGAGATAACTCAGCAGGTCACCTTGAGCGTTGCCGGAGACATTGACGGTGCCGACGTGATAGCGAAAGACGCCTCCACCGGAAAAATACTGGCAAGAAAGAAAGTCAACCTCAAAGAGGGAGCCGACACCATCGCGCTCGATTACAGCATATCAAATCCGCGGCTATGGTGGTGCAACGGTCTCGGCAAACCGGAGATGTACACATTCGAGACACTGCTGCTCAACGGCAACGACACATTGGCCGTGAACCGCACGCGCACCGGCATCCGCTCCATCGAGGTTGTCAACGAGCCTGACAAGGACGGCATGACGATGTATTTCCGGCTCAACGGAGTGCCCGTTTTCGCCAAAGGCGCCAACTATATACCGCAGGATATGTTCCTGCCGAGGGTCAGCGACGATGATTACCTGCGCACGATAGCCGACGCCGTCAATGCCAACATGAACATGCTTCGCGTGTGGGGCGGCGGCATCTATGAGAACGACATATTCTATGACCTTTGCGATGAAAACGGCATAATGGTATGGCAGGACTTCATGTTCGCGTGCAGCATGTATCCCGCCGAAGGCAAACTACTTGACAACATCAGGGAGGAGGCCGTCGACAATGTGACACGCCTGCGCAACCACCCCTCAATATCCGTATGGTGCGGAAGCAACGAATGTTTTGTCGGCTGGAAGCAGTGGGGATGGAAAGACAACGTGGCATCGCAGAATCCGGAGGCTGCAAAGAAGATGGACGAGCAGTTCAACGCGCAGTATTTCGAGGTGCTCCCGCAGGTGGTGGAAAAATATCATCCCGGCATCGCCTACCGCGCGTCGTCGCCGTTCAGCGGGTCGCGTGACGGTTGCTCCGACAACTGCGGCGACACGCACTACTGGGGCGTATGGCATAGCATGCACCCGACATGGATGTTCAACAATGTCAAGAGCCGTTTTTTCAGCGAATACGGTTTCCAGTCGTTCCCCGAATACGAATCGGTGAAACTGTATACCGACGGCGACAAGGACCTTTCAATAAGTTCCGACGTGATGATGTCGCACCAGCGCGGCGGCGAATCGGCCAACCGCCGCATCATGGACTATATGCTCAGCGAATACCGCGAGCCTAAGGATTTCGAATCGTTCCTCTACGCCAACCAGGTGCTCCAGGGCGACGCCATAAAAACCGCTATCGAAAGCCACCGCCGCGACATGCCCTACTGCATGGGCACACTCTACTGGCAGCACAACGACTGCTGGCCTGTGACTACCCGGTGACACGCGACGACGAATTCCTCAGGACGCGTCTCTTTCCCCTGCTTAAGGAGATGGCCGGTTTCTACACCGAATTCCTTACCCACAAGGACGCCGATGGGAAATGGATATTCACCGGTTCGGTATCACATGAGAACAAACCGTCAAATCTGAATGTATCGCTGCTCAACAACTCGTCGATTGATATTGCTGGCGCACATTTCATATTCGACACGCTGTTCAAAGCCGGAGAGATACTCGGCGAGGATGTGGAGCAGTGGCGCGACTTTGCCGCACAGCTTCCCGATTACAGAATCAACAGTGACGGAGCGCTTGCCGAATGGGCATGGCCCGGTCTCGACGACTACTATGCCCACCGCCACACGAGCCACCTCGTAGGCGTATGGCCTTACCGCGAGATAACCGCCGGCAACAGTCCCCTTACGGCAGCGGCAAAACGCGCGCTCGATTTCCGCAAACAATATCAGTTCGGCAACAATGCCGGACACGGGCTGCTGATGGGCGCGCTGGAATACGCCTGTCTCCGCGACGGTAAATCGTGCGGCGAACTTGTCAGGCAGCTTACCGCAACCGATTTCTATTACGACGGACTTGCCACATCGCACCACGGCAACCACGAGGTATTCTGCACCGACGTGGTAAACACAATGCCGACAATAGTCATGGAAATGCTCGTAGGGTCGACCGACGATACCATCACCCTGCTGCCCGCCCTCCCCGCGTCGCTTGGCAGCGGACAGCTCAGAGGGATACTGACACGCACGGGAGTGAAAGTGGAATCCATGTCGTGGAGCGGCAACGGTATCGACTGCCGCCTATACTCACCGCGTGAATGCAGTATAGAGGTAATAGCTCCGCGCGAAAGCCGCCGGCTCGACCTCGGTGCCGCCTCGTACACCGACATACATTTTGAAATATGAAATCCTGAAGTCAGGATGTAGAATTTTAACAGAGTTCACAGAACGGCCAAATTCCGTTGTAATTCTGCAACACACTATCTGACCGCGGTTAAAAACCGCGGCTACTATATCAGCCTGGTAACCAGTGTAGTAGTAGCCGCGGTTTTTAACCGCGGGCGGATATAATTGTATTCGGAGGCACCTGCTGAGTGATATAACCGAGCATTACAATAGCCACTTTTTTGAATAAAACATTTATATCCGCATCCATTATCATGATTTTTTTTGTGCGTTTTATTTTTTTTTATTATCTTTGATATTGGCAAGAAGTGATTGACAATAGCAACAACTTCAAAAATATTACATTTGATAAAAACAGATCTAAGGTATCTAATTGAAGATTATGAATAACGATTTTAGAAATTACGCAGTAAAACATCTGGGGATGAACGGGTTGGCACTCGACCAATATGTCTCTGCCACATCCCGCGGAGCGCAGTCAATAGCAGCAAGCTACATTTCCCCGACCATCATAGAGGAGCGCCAGCTCAACGTTGCGCAGATGGACGTGTTCTCACGTCTGATGATGGACCGCATCATATTCCTCGGCACTGATGTCAACGACTATACCGCCAATGTCATCCAGGCCCAGCTTCTTTATCTCGACTCGGCCGACCCCGGCAAGGATGTGTCAATCTACATCAACTCGCCCGGCGGCTCGGTGTACGCAGGTCTCGGCATATACGACACCATGCAGTATATCAAGAGCGACGTATCGACGATATGCACCGGCATGGCCGCGTCAATGGCCGCAGTGCTCCTCGTGGCAGGTGAGAAAGGGAAGCGTTTCGCTCTCAAGCACTCGCGCGTGATGATACACCAGCCGATGGGCGGCGCGCAGGGGCAGGCATCCGACATCGAGATCACCGCACGTGAAATCCAGAAACTCAAAAAGGAACTTTACACAATCATATCCGAGCATTCGGGACAGCCGTTTGAGAAAGTGGAGCGCGACTCCGACCGCGACTATTGGATGACAGCATACGAGGCAAAGGATTACGGCATGATTGACGACGTTCTGGTGCGCATAAAAGACAAATAAACGACAATGGCGAAAAAACAGAATCAGGATATATGCGCGTTCTGCGGGCGCACGGAGAAGGAGGTCAACATGCTCCTCCCTTCGGGCGTCTATCAGGATGTGTATATCTGTGACCAGTGCCTCAATATGCTCCACTCCCACATAGAGGAGTTCAAACAGCTGGCCGCAGGAGTCAACGCGCCCAAAGAGAAGACGCCCAAGAAAGAGGCCAAGATACCCAAGCCAAAGGAAATCAAGGAATTCCTCGACAAATATGTCATCGGGCAGGAGGATGCCAAGAAATATCTTTCGGTAGCTGTCTACAACCACTACAAACGACTGAACCAGCCTACCGATGATGATGTAGACATCGAAAAGAGCAACATCATCATGGTTGGCCCGACCGGAACAGGCAAAACACTTCTGGCCAAGACGATAGCCAAGATGCTCGACGTGCCGTTCACCATCGTCGACGCTACCGTGCTGACTCAGGCCGGATATGTGGGCGAAGACATCGAAAGCCTCCTGACGCGTCTGCTCCAGGCAGCCGACTACGACGTGGAGAAAGCCGAGCGCGGCATCGTGTTCATCGATGAAATCGACAAGATAGCCCGCAAAGGCGACAATCCGTCAATCACCCGCGACGTATCGGGCGAGGGCGTGCAGCAGGGACTTCTCAAACTGCTTGAAGGCTCGATAGTCAACGTACCCCCGCAGGGCGGCCGCAAGCATCCGGAGCAGCGCATGATACCGGTCGACACCAAAAACATACTTTTCATCTGCGGCGGCGCATTCGACGGCATCGACCAGAAGATAGCCCACAGGCTCAACACCCACACAGTTGGATTCTCGACCGACAAGGCCAAAGAGCGCATCAACCGCGACAACTATCTGGAATACGTCGCCCCGCAGGATTTGAAATCGTTCGGACTCATACCCGAGATAATAGGCCGACTGCCTATACTTACGCACCTCGACCCGCTTGACCGCGACGCCCTGCGCCGCGTGCTCACCGAACCCAACAACGCCATCACACGCCAGTACCGCAAACTTTTCGCCATGGACGGCGTGGAGCTGACATTCACCGACGAGGCTCTCGACTACATGGTCGACAAGGCTGTCGAATACAAGCTCGGCGCCCGCGGACTCCGCTCCATTGTCGAGACCGTGATGATTGACGCCATGTATGAGATACCGTCGACGAAAAAGAAATCACTGGAGGTGACCAAAGAATACGTGGCCGGGAAACTCGCCGCCACCAATCTTGAAATCCTCTCCCAAACAATAGTCTGACAACCGCTCCTCTCCATCCTCTATCAATATCGCAACAACTCTTTAACAAAAGATTTTTCACAGGATATATACACTATAAGCTATCAGTAACCTTAACGCCCGGCAGCCGGCCGACACTGACGGTGAAGGCTCGGCCAAGGACGGAAAATATTATGACAACATGGTGAGCAAACAACAACTGAGCGAGGCGCTCAAACGCCATTTCGGCTTTGACCACTTCAAGGGTAATCAAGAAGATATAATCCTCTCGCTGATGAAAGGCGAGGATGTCTTCGTGCTGATGCCGACGGGAGGGGGCAAATCGCTATGCTATCAGCTGCCGTCGCTGCTGATGCCCGGAACCGCCATAGTCATATCGCCGCTGATAGCCCTGATGAAAAACCAGGTTGACGCCATGCGCAACTACAGCGAGGCCGAGGGAGTGGCCCATTTCCTCAACTCGTCGCTCAACCGCACGGCGATAGAGAAGGTGAAAGCCGACGTCAAGGCGGGCCTTACCAAACTGCTGTATGTGGCTCCGGAGTCGCTGACCAAGGAGGAGAACATAGAGTTCCTCAAATCGGTCGACATATCGTTTTACGCGGTCGACGAGGCGCACTGCATATCGGAATGGGGCCATGACTTCCGGCCGGAATACCGGCGCATACGTCCCATCATCAACGAAATATCGCGGCGCCCCGTGATAGCGCTCACCGCTACCGCGACGCCCAAGGTGCAGCACGACATACAGAAGAATCTCGGCATGGCCGACGCCATGGTGTTCAAATCGTCGTTCAACCGCGAAAACCTCTATTACGAGGTAAGGCCGAAGACAAGCAATATTGACAGGGAAATCATCAGATATATCAAGAATAATCCGGGTCACTCGGGCATAATTTACTGCCTGAGCCGCAAAAAGGTTGAAGAACTCGCTGAAATGCTTGTGCTCAACGACATAAAGGCACTCCCCTACCATGCAGGCATGGACTCCGCCACCCGCTCGGCCAACCAGGACGCCTTCCTGATGGAAGACATCGACGTCATAGTGGCCACGATAGCTTTCGGCATGGGAATCGACAAACCCGACGTAAGGTTTGTCATACATTACGACATGCCGAAGAGCCTCGAAGGCTACTATCAGGAGACGGGACGCGCCGGACGCGACGGGGGCGAGGGACGATGCATAACATTCTATTCGGCCAAGGACTTGCAGAAAATGGAAAAATTCATGCAGGGCAAACCCGTGTCCGAACAGGAAATCGGCAAACAGCTGCTTGTAGAGACAGCGGCATACGCCGAATCGTCGCTTTGCCGGAGAAAAATGCTGCTGCATTACTTCGGCGAAGAATTCACGAGCGACAACTGCGGTAATTGTGACAATTGTTTAAATCCTAAAAAACAAGTGGAAGCAAAAGAAGAACTGTGTGCCGTGATTGAAACTGTCACCGCACTTAAAGAGAAATTTAAAGCAGAATATATTATAGATGTGCTCCTCGGCAAAGAGACAACAGATGTCAAATCATACAAGCACGACGAGCTTGAAGTGTTCGGCTGCGAACAGGGCAGCGACCCGCGCATGCTCGCCGCCGTAATCAGGCAGGCTGTCATAGCCAGCTATCTCGACAGGGAGATAGAAAATTTCGGCGTGCTCAAAGTAACCGCCAAAGGTAAGAAATACCTCCATAAGCCCACTTCATTCAAAGTGGTGGAAGACAATGAGTTCAGCAGCGACGAGGAGGAAGGGCCGACCGCCAAGAGCGGAGGCGCATGCGCAGTAGACCCCGAGCTTTACTCCATACTGAAGGACCTGCGCAAGAAGATAGCCAAGCAGTATGACCTGCCCCCCTACGTCATCTTCCAGGATCCGTCGCTCGAAGCGATGGCCACCACCTACCCCATCACGATGGAGGAGCTGCAGAATATCACCGGAGTGGGCGCCGGTAAGGCAAAACGCTACGGCGAGAGCTTCATAAAGGTAATAAAGACCCACGTGGAGGAGAACGAGATAGAGCGTCCGGAGGATATTCGCGTGCGCAGTGTGGCCAACAAGAGCAAACTGAAAATATCCATCATACAGGCCATCGACCGTAAAATCGCGCTCGACGAGCTTGCCAACTCCAAAGGGCTGGAATTCAACGAGCTTCTCGACGAAGTGGAGGCAATAGTATATTCCGGCACCAAAATCAATATTTCCTACTTCCTCAACGAGATTATGGACGACGACCGTCAGGAGGACATTTATGAATACTTCCGCGAGAGCGACAGCGACGACCTCGAGTCGGCGTTCAAGGAGCTCGGCAACGAATACACCGAGGAGGAAATACGCCTGGTAAGGATAAAATTCCTTTCGGAGCAGGGCAATTGACAACTATACTCAATAACCGGAACGCAGACAGATGGCAGCAATAGTAAAGTACGACAATGTAGAGATACTACGCAAAGAGCTGGTAGTGCTCAAAAAGGTCAGTTTTGAGATTGAAGAGGGCCAGTTTGTGTTCCTCATAGGCAAAGTTGGTTCGGGCAAGAGTTCGTTGCTCAAGACTATCTACGCCGAAATCGGGATTGAAAACGGCGAGGCGCGCGCCTTCGACTACGACCTGCGCACGATACGCCGCAAGGACATCCCCTACCTGCGCCGTCAGATAGGCATAGTATTCCAGGACTTCCAGCTTCTCACCGACCGCACCGTCTACGACAACCTGCTCTTTGTACTCCGCGCCACAGGCTGGAAGGACCGCAATGAGGCGGATAGGCGCATCGAGGAGGTGCTCAAGGAGGTGGGCATGCTCAACAAATCGTACAAGATGCCTCACGAGCTGTCGGGTGGCGAGCAGCAGCGCATAGTCATAGCGCGCGCCCTGCTCAACCGCCCGCGCCTCATACTTGCCGACGAGCCTACCGGTAATCTCGACCCCGAAACGGCGCGCCAGATTGTCAACTCTCTCCACAACATCGCGGCGTCGGGCACAGCTGTCATCATGGCCACGCACAACCACGGGTTCCTCGACGAGTTCCCAGCCAAGGTGTATCATTGCATCGACAAGCAGATTGTGGAGCAACCGCGCAGGGAACCGGCAGCAGAAAACATATCATAACGGAAAAAGGGAAAAAGATGAAAAAACGTATATGCTACTTATGCCTTATGGCATTGTTCGGAATATCGGCCGTATCGGCATTCGACCTCAAGGACATACTCAAAGGAGCGTCGTCGGGCGAAGGAAATCAGGCCGCCGACATTGTCAACGGCATTGTCAACACGCTTACCGCTACAAAGATAGAGTACAAGGACCTGAAAGGCAGCTGGAGCTACAACGCACCGGCCGTCAGTTTCACGAGCGACAACCTGATGCAGAAGGCCGGCGGCGTGGCCGCCTCGGGCGCGATTGTCAACAAACTGAAGCCCTACTACGCCAAAGCGGGCATCACGGGCATGACTATCGAATTCGGTGCTGACTCCACGTTCGTGGCAAAGACAGCGCGCCTCACCGTAAGAGGTACCGTACAGCCGCTCGACGACAGCATGTTCAAATTCAACATCAAGGCTCTCGGCAAGATACCCGCAGGCAGCATCAACGCATACGCCGAGCGCCAGGGCACCAACGTATGCCTCACGTTCGACGCCAAAAAGCTGATAAAACTCGCCGAGACGATTGCCTCGCTGTCGGGCAACGCCACACTGAAGACGGCCTCCGACCTCCTCAATTCGTATGAGGGTGTCAACATCGGAGTGAGTCTGAAGAAAAAATAATCCGTACCGGGGAAAAAAGCACCGCAAAATATATTTTGCGGTTTAACTTGTAGGGCTGCACCCCGGTCCAGCCGGATAAAGCTATCGGATAAATGTTGCAGCGGCTGCACCGAGGCGCAGCCCTACAAGTTAAAACATTTATATCCGGAGCTTCCAGCATACAACAAAATTAGATGTCAACACGCAAGAGAGGGATAAAACAGACATTGCGCGACTGGAAATACAGTTACAACCGTTTCGTGACCGATTTCCAGCCGTCGATACGTTTTATATCGCGTCTGCTGGACGTGCTGGCATTCATAGCGTCGGTGGTATGCATAGTGGCCGGAGCGGTATCGGTAGGTTTCGACCACAAAGCCGCCGAGGCCGCCAAACTGCACCATGTCATAAGTACATGCCAGATAGTTTTCATAATCCGAGTGTTGTGCGGACTGGTGCTGACACCAAGGGAAAACCGGCGCGATTCGCGTGTGCTCAAATGGATTGTCGACTCGGCAATACTGCTCACGTTGCCGGCACTGCTCTATCCCCACCCCGAGAATCCGTGGATACCGGCTCTCGAGCGGCTGCTCTACAACAAATGGTTCATCTATCCGATAGTGGGTGCGTACGCGGTGGTCGAATTCAGCTACGGCATAAACAAGGTACTCGACCGCAAGATAAATCCGTCGCTGATGCTCGCCACAAGTTTCCTCTTTTTCATTGCCATAGGGTCATTCATACTGATGATGCCGAAATGCACCGTCGGCGGAATACAATATATCGACTCACTGTTTGTGTCGACATCTGCGGTATGCATCACCGGGCTGACACCGATTGACGTGTCGGCCACCTTCACGCCGTTCGGGCTGCTCGTGCTGGCGCTGATGATACAGATAGGCGGGCTCGGGGTAATGACTTTCACGAGCTTCTTCGCGCTGTTTTTCACGGGCAACAACTCGGTGTACTCCCAGGTGGTGGTCAAGGATATGATTTACTCGAAGACCATCAACTCGGTGCTATCGACGCTGCTCTATATCCTCGGATTCACTCTCGCGATAGAACTTGCCGGAGCGGTGGCAATATTCCTGAGCGTGCACGGTACGCTCGGCATGAGCCTTGAGGACGAACTTATATTCTCGGGATTTCATTCGCTGTCGGCATTCTGCAACGCCGGCTTCTCCAATATCGAAAGCGGCCTGTCAAATCCGGCACTCCTGCATTCCAACCAGTCAATCTACCTTATCGCCTCGGCGCTGATATTCGCGGGAGGTATCGGTTTTCCGATACTGGTCAATTTCAAGACGGCGTTTTTCCTGCGCGTGCGCCGTATGTGCAACCGCATGTTCCACAGCGGGCGTCGCCTTCGTGAACCGGCACATATCTACGATATGAACACGAAGCTGGTCATGACAACCACGTGCATCATCATCGTAGTGTCGTCGGCGCTGTTCTTCCTGTTTGAGTATGACAATTCACTGGCAGGTATGAGCCTTTATGACAAGGTCGTGCAGTCGGTGTTCAACTCGTTCGTGCCGCGCAGCTCGGGATTCTCGTCGGTCAGTCCGGCAGGATTCCTCAATATCACCATCATAATGATGGCGGTGCTGATGTGGATAGGAGGCGCGTCACAGTCGACGGCAGGCGGTATAAAAGTAAACACACTGGCTGTAATACTGCTCGAACTGAAATCGACCGTCATGGGGAAAGACCGCGTGGTAGTGTACAACCGCACGATAGCTCACGATTCGGTAAGACGTGCATGTGCTGTCGTCACGCTGTCCATACTCGCGTATGTGTTCTATGCCATGGCGCTCGTGGCGCTCGAACCGGCGTTGCCCGTCAGGTCTCTGCTCTACGAGGCGGCCTCGGCGCTGTTCACCGTGGGAAGTTCGCTCGGTGTCACCCCGGAGTTGAGCGACATGTCCAAGATACTGCTCTGCACGGCAATGTTTCTCGGCCGCGTGGGCATCATATCCATGCTGATAGGATTTACCGGAAACCGCAAGGACGCTCCCGTGAAATATCCCGTCGACAATGTAATCATCAACTGATATATACCGTTTCTAAACTACCAACTAATTCCCGACAACAATGCGCTACCTTATAATCGGACTCGGAATTTACGGCACCAATCTCGCCATCGACCTCACCGACATGGGTCATGAGGTAATCGGCGCCGACATATCGGCCCAGAAAGTCGAAACCATCAAAGACTACATATCGACCGCCTATATCATCGACTCCACCGACGAACAGGCGCTCAATGCCCTTCCACTCAAGAATGTCGACCTGATTATCGTGGCAATCGGAGAAAATTTCGGAGCCTCGGTAAAGACAGTAGCCCTGTTGAAGAAAATCGGCGCTACAAAAATCTATGCCCGCGCCATCGACGAGCTCCACGAGTCGATATTGCAGGGGCTCAAAGTCGACCGCATCCTCACCCCCGAGCAGCGCGCCGCCCACGACCTCTCCTACGAGATGGAACTCGGCACACATGTCGACGCCCTTTGCGTCGACAAAGACTATTACGTGCTCAACTTCAAGGCACCGAAATATTTCCTGGGAATGGTCTACGGCGAAATCACCATCGACCGCGCTTTCGGTCTCAAACTCATCGCCGCAACCCGCCCCGTGACCAAGAGCAACATCCTCGGCATCGACCATCAGGCACAACGTCTGCTCGACATCAAGGACTTCACCCTCAAAGTTGAAGACGGCGACATATTCACCTGCTTCGGCTCCTCCCGCAACTATCGCAACATGTTCCGCTACATCAACTGACCGCCGTATAAAATCCACTAAAATTCAATAACTTCTTTAAATTATCCACTTTTTTAGGGGATTTCTATTAAAATAATTGTATCTTTGTTATCGGAAACTCCTTGAAAAATGATAGTAACGTTCGATAAGGATTATTTGCGTGACCTCTATGAAAAAGGGAAAGGAGATAAGAAACACCGTTTTCAACCGGAGATAATCAAACGCTATCAAAATCGTATAAATACGCTCAAACGCGCTATAAATATTGAAGATCTATATACATTCAATTCTTTAAACTATGAAGTATTGAAAGGAGATAAAGCTGGAATTTCTTCAATAAGGGTGAACAATCAATATCGAATTGAATTTACGGTATCGAACAAAGAATCTGAACCCGTTGTTTCCATTTGTAATATATTAGAATTGTCAAATCATTATAAATGATATTATTATGATTTCCATTGCTGGAATAAATCCCGAAATGATAGCTAATAATCTTGAAGCTTCCGAACCTACCCATCCCGGAGAAGTGCTGAAAGAAGAAATTGAATATCGTGGTATACAACAAAAAAAATTGGCCGAGCAAATAGGTATATCATATAAGATTCTAAATGATATACTGAATTGCCGCCGACCAATCACGGCAAATACAGCGTTGTTGATTGAAGCCGCACTGGGTATTCCGGCACATATATTAACCGGCCTACAGATGGATTATAATATCCAGACTGCAAAACAAGATAAATCATTTATAGAAAGACTCGCAAGAATAAGAAAATTTGCAGCCGCGCTATAATTTTTATTCTTACTAATAGACATTTTCTACAAATAGTAACCGTCGTACGCCCAACCGTGGTTGCTATTTATCTTGTTGGTGTGGTGGCATGGGAGTTTCGGTGGGAGTTTCGGTGGAAATTTCGTAGTGACGTATTTTTTTTGTACCTTTGCAGTCGATTTTTTATGGATAATTATCTCTAAGGTAGAAAAGTAATGATTACGACCAATAATTTAGGCATTCAGTTTGGCAAACGGGTATTGTTTCAGGATGTGAACCTGAAATTCACACCCGGTAACTGCTACGGCATAATCGGTGCGAACGGCGCCGGAAAATCGACTCTGATGAAAATCCTTTCCGGCCAGCTGTCGCCGACCCATGGCAATGTCACTCTCGGTCCGGGCGAACGATTGAGCGTGCTCGAACAGGACCACTTCAAGTTTGACGACTGCACGGTGATGGACACAGTGCTCCAGGGTCACACCGTACTGTGGGATATAATGAAGGAGAAGGATGCTCTCTACGCCAAAGCCGATTTCTCCGATGAGGACGGCATTCGCGCCTCGGAACTCGAGGAGAAGTTCGCCGAACTCGAAGGCTGGAACGCCGAAAGCGATGCCGGCGCGCTGCTCAGCGGCCTCGGCATCAAGGAGGACAAACACTACATGCTGATGCGCGACATGACCGGTAACGAAAAGGTGCGCGTGCTTCTTGCCAAGGCTCTTTTCGGCAACCCCGACAACCTGCTCCTCGACGAGCCGACCAACGACCTCGACCTCGACACTGTGGCATGGCTCGAAGACTATCTGTCGAAATTTGAAAACACGGTGCTCGTGGTCAGCCACGACCGCCACTTCCTCGACTCGGTCAGCACCCACACCCTCGATATCGACTACAATAAAGTACAGCTTTTCGCCGGCAACTACAGCTACTGGTACCAGTCGAGCCAGCTCGCCCTGCGCCAGCAGCAGCAGGCCAACAAGAAAGCCGAGGAGAAGCGCAAGGAGCTGTTGGAATTCATACAGCGTTTCTCGGCCAACGTGGCAAAATCGAAGCAGACCACATCGCGCAAGAAGATGCTCGAGAAACTCAACGTGGAGGAGATACAACCCTCGTCGCGCCGCTATCCCGGCATCATCTTCACCCCCGAACGCGAACCGGGCAACAAGATACTCGAAGTGCACGGCCTCTCGGCTTCGGTCGACGGCGAAGTGCTTTTCCATGATGTCAACTTCCAAATCGAAAAGGGTGACAAGGTGGCGTTCCTCAGCCGTGACCCGCGTGCCATGACGGCACTCTTCGAGATTGTCAGCGGCAACCGCAAGGCCGACGCCGGGACATACGAATGGGGTCAGACCATCACCACGGCATACCTTCCGCTCGACAATTCGGCATTCTTCAACACCGACATGAATCTCGTGGACTGGCTGTGCCAGTTCTCCGACGACTCGTCGGAAATCTATCTTAAGGGATTCCTCGGCAAGATGCTTTTCTCGGGCGAGGAGGTACTGAAGAAAGCGTCGGTGCTCAGCGGTGGCGAGAAGATGCGCTGCATGATAGCGCGCATGATGCTCCGCAACGCCAACACTATGGTGCTCGACTCCCCCACCAACCACCTCGACCTGGAGTCAATCCAGGCGTTCAACAACACGTTGCAGACATTCAAGGGCAACATACTCCTCGCCTCGCACGACCACGAGTTCATCCAGACCGTGTGCAACCGCATCATCGAGCTTACGCCCAACGGCATCATCGACAAGATGATGGACTATGACGACTACATCACCGACGAGAAGGTCGCCGCCGCCCGCGAACGCCTGTACGGCACAAACTAAAGAATATTTATTTCACTGTCAAACAGCAACCGTAACCCCCATAGCAAAATGGTAAAACATATCGTAACATTCAAGCTCAAAGGCAGCGACGATGAGCGTCGCGCCGCAGCCGGGAAGTTCAAAACCGCCCTTGAGGCACTTCCCTCACAGATTGACGTGCTCCGCGCCATCGAGGTAGGCATCAACGAGAATCCCGCCGAAACATGGGACGTGGTTCTGACAGCCACCGTCGACACCCTCGCCGACGTAGACATCTACGCCAAGCATCCCGCCCACGTGGCCGCAGCCGCCATCATAGCCCCCTGCAAAGAGTCACGCGCCTGCGTAGACTACACCGTCTGAATTCCAACCGCCCTATTTCTTAACAAGGGAACAAAAGCCAAGACAGGAGCACAATATTTTCCGGATACCACGGAATTTATTTGTGCCCCTGTCTTGGCTTTTGTACTTTTGTTTTTTAACAAATGAACAGGGGCTATGACATGTTCACAATTTTTTTATTTTTTCGGGGTATGGTGCTAAAAAACATGTATATATGTAGCCCTACCGAAAACATTTTTTATTAATTTTGTCAGCGGTTGCTGAAGAGCCATAGAGATGGCGGCAGCAATCAATACATTTTGATAAAAGGTGTTATTGAAATTTTATCTTTGTAATTCAAACTTGGTCGTTAGAATTCTGCATAAAGATAAGGTTGGCAATAGCACCTGCATCGGTTGCATATACCCTGCCGTGACAGGCAGAATATATAGCATAATCGGTGTGGGGCTATTGTTTTATCCATGCAGATAGGTAGACCAAGACCTGAATTACGGATAAAACAAGATACAATCCTCACACCTTTTTTATATACCTGATACTTACCTGTTTCATCGGAGGATGAGAAACACGAAAACAAAAACGTGTATGAAATTTTCATTATCCAAATTCCTGACCTTTTTTCTTATTAGTATTAATGCGACATCAATAACATTATCTTATTTAGATACCAATTATAATCATTAACGGGCATTAATGAAGTAAATAATATTATTATGTCATCATTAGCGCTCACTGCCACGATTCCACTATTTATAGTGTTTTCATTCTTATGGAAAGCCCGGATAGTATCGATAGATAATGCTCAATTCATGAGTAAAAATGCGACCGATACATTGAAAGCTTTATGCGCAATAATTGTCGTCATGGTACATTTCCCGACACCTTATCAGAATGCAATTCAAGATGCCGTAGGAAGTTTTGCGTATGTTGCCGTCACGTTTTTCTTCTTGTTCTCAGCCTACGGGATGCAATGGAGTTTGTCAAATAAGCCCGATTATCTGAAACATTTTTGGCGGGGAAGGCTCGTGTCACTATTATTGCCTCCCATCTTGATCAATATCATATTTTGTGTGGTACAATCCGTGAATATGGGCTTGTTTCAGGTAGATACATTGATTTATGCCAATAATTATGTGGTTGTATTGTTAGAGTATTGTCTGCTTTTTTATGTGGTAATGACATTTTGCAAATTCCGACATGTGAAGTCATTCAAATGGGCCTTTGTCCTAATATCTGCTGTCATACTGATATCTTCCCTATTACTATATTTCCTGACAACATCACCAGTTGACGGACGCCATGGCTCTATGTGGTGTGTAGAACGTATCGGTCTTATCTGGGGCTTATTGCTATTCGCTTTCTTTGCTAAGATTAAGAAATGGATGGGAAAATATACAATAATAAAACTTTGTTTATTCGGCATAGTCAGCATTATATTGGGGCTCCTTTATATCAAAGGTAGCAAAAACGTATTTTTTGGGGGGGGAGTATTTGTTGAGAGCTTTATTAGGATTGTCTTTGGTAATAACAGTGCTGTTATTAGTCCGCAGACTTGAAATCGGGAATAAAATAACAAGGTTCCTGGGAAGTATTTCGTATGAGATATATCTTTCCCATGGATTTGTTATGTCAGCCTTAGCTCTTAATTTCCCTGCACTGTCAAGTGGTGAATTTATTCTGATAACGTATTTTGTTACAATCTTGCTGAGTTGGTTAGTACATAAGATTGTAATACAAATCCGACCGTTTTTTTATGAAAATAGATTGAGGGTGTGACAACGATAATCATATACCTCAGCAATTGAGTTTGTGAAGATAAGACTTAGAGAGTGTTTGAATTTAAACCGTATTAACAACAGCAATAATATATCGTCTTGTCCTTTGTGCTTTTGTACTCTTGTTTTTTTAACAAATGAACAGGAGCACAATTGTTTTCCCGTTATTGGGAAATTCATTGTGCTCCTGTTGTGGCTTTTTGTTCTTTTGTTTTCTATCTTTCTATCGCCTTGTTGCTTAGAAGGCGAGGGAGGCGGGGAGGGTGCGGAGGTTGTAGCGGGAGGCCATTGTTTCGCCGTAGGCTCCGGCGCTGCGGAGGGCTACGAGGGAGCCGCGGGTGAGGGCCGGGAGGTGTTCGTCCTTGCCGAATACGTCGGAGGATTCGCAGATGGGGCCTACCACGTCGTAGACTTCTTCGGGGGCATCGGGAGCGGAGATGTTTTCTATCTTGTGGTGGGCGCCGTAGAGGGCGGGACGCAGAAGGTCGCTCATGCCGGCGTCGATTATCGCGAACTGTTTTTCAACGCCATGCTTTACATAGAGCACACGTGATATGAGCGAGCCGCATTGCGCCACTATCGAACGGCCAAGCTCGAAGTGGAGCTGCTGGTTTTCGCCGAGACTGAGATACTCGCGGAATATATCGAAATACGATTTGAAATTTGGAACGGGATTGGCGTCGGGATTGTCATAATCGATACCGAGACCGCCGCCTACGTTGATTGTCGGGAACGTGATGCCCTTGGCTGCGAAATGCTCCTGCAGTCCGTTGATTTTGTCGCAAAGCAATCGGTACGGCTCCATGTCAGTGAGCTGCGAGCCGATATGGAAATGAAGTCCGGTCAGCTTTATGCCGGGGAGCTGCAGCGCTTTGTCGACCACGGCGTCGAGATGGCGCAGGTCGATGCCGAATTTATTCTCATTGAGGCCGGTGGTGATATAGTGGTGCGTGTGCGCGTCGATGTCGGGGTTGACACGGAGCGCCACTTTCGCGGTCAGGCCACGCGCCGAGGCGAGTTCCGATATTACCTCAAGTTCGGGCAGCGACTCCACGTTGAAACAACCAATGCCTACGCCGAGGGCATAATTAATCTCGTCGTCAGATTTACCGACACCGGCAAACACGATTGAGTCGGGTGAAAAACCGTTGACCACGGCTGCCTCTACCTCGTTGCCGCTCACGCAGTCGATGCCCCACCCCGCTTCACGTATCGGAGCGAGAATAAGCGGATTGGCATTCGCCTTGACGGCATAATGGATGTGGTAGCGTGAGTCGTCGGCCTGCCGCGCCGCTTCCGCTATGGTGCGGTTGAGCAGGTCCATGTCATAATAGTAAAACGGTGTCTTGACTGATTGAAATCTATCTATCGGAAACTTCATAGTTATTACCAAATATTTTTGTCGGTGTAGGGACGCACGGTCTGTGCGTCCCTAAAACATTTGCTGTTTATCATAAATTAGGTGATGTAAATCGGCGTCCTTCGGACGCCATTTCGGCTCTGATTACTTACCACGCACGCCTTCGCAAGCTTCGGCGTACGTGGTTACGAATAATCAACGTCCTCCGGACGTCACCATTAAGAAAACAGCATTGAGGGTGTTGCAGAACTAAACTTTCCGCGGTCAGCTAAAATCGAGTTCTGCAACACCATCTGCATATTATTTGAACAGGTGTTCGCTCAATGAATTGAGGGCGGCTACCTTGTCTTCTTTGCGGACGAGGAACGAGATGTTGTAGTTACTGCCACCATACGAAATCATGCGCACTGGGATGTCGCGCAGGGCATCGAGAGCCTTTGCCTCGAAACCGCGGTTCTGCCACTCGAGGTCGCCTACCACGCATATGATTACCATGTCGCGGTCGACGGTGACGGTGCCGAATTTCTTCAGGTCGTCGACTATCTGGCGCAGGTTGCGCTCGTCATCGATGGTGACCGACACGCCTACTTCAGAAGTGGCAATCATATCGATTGAAGTCTTGTATGTCTCGAATATTTCGAACACTTTACGAAGGAAACCGTAGGCGAGAAGCATACGGCCCGACTTGATTTTGATAGCCGTGATATTGTCCTTGGCAGCCACGGCCTTGATGCGGTGGCTTTCGGAGCTGTTGTGTATGAGGGTGCCGGGAGCGTCGGGCTGCATGGTGTTGAGCAAGCGCACCGGTATGTTGTTGAGTTTTGCGGGAAGCACACATGTGGGGTGCAGAATCTTTGCTCCGAAATATGCCAGTTCTGCAGCCTCCTCGAAGTGCAGCTCCTTGACGGGCTTTGTACCTTCGACGAAACGAGGGTCGTTGTTGTGCATGCCGTCGATGTCGGTCCATATCTCAATCTCCTCGGCATCGAGTACGGCGCCGATGATTGATGCCGTAAGGTCGGAACCTCCGCGCTGCAGGTTGTCAATCTCGCCATAGGCGTTGCGGCAGATATATCCTTGCGTGAGGAAGAGGTCGGCATCGGGATACTGCTCCATCAGCGCGGTCAGCTTCTCGCGGATATACTGTGTGTCGGCTTCGGCGTTCTTGTCGGTGCGCATGAAATCGAGTGCCGGGAGGAGCACTGAGTTGACACCCGTCTCCTGGAGATAGAGATTGAGCAGCGCTGTCGACATCAGCTCGCCCTGAGCGAGGATTTCGCGCTCCTCGAACATGGTGAATATATCTTTCGAAAACGAACGTATGTAGTTGAAGCAGGCTTTAATGGCATCGGTGGCTTTCTCTTTGTATTCCTTCGTCGAATATAGCTCGTCGATGGTCTTGATATACTTAGCCTCAAGAAGATTGATTGTCTCCTTTGCACCGTCGATATTTTTCTTATAAAGATAGTCGCCGATTTCCACCAGTGAGTTGGTGGTACCCGACATCGCGGACAGGACGATAAGATTGCGGCCGCGCTCGTTAATCAATTTGGCAACATCTTTCATGCGCTGGGCGGAGCCAACCGATGTGCCGCCAAACTTCAATACTTTCATTTTGTAGATACTCTGTTTAAAAAATTACATTATAATATTTCAGCAATGCAAAATTAATCATTTTTCCATAAACAGCATAGAAATAATGATAAAAAATGACAAAATAACAATGCCGAAGCAACAAATTGATTACTCCGGCATACTTTTATCTATAATTATATATGTAAGCTATACAATATAAACACCGTGACGGCGCTTTTGTTTTGTCCTCCGCCGTTTTTTTAGTAATTTTGATGAAAAATTCAGCTAAAGAGATATGAGTAATTCCGATATCAATTTCGATACTTTTGACCGCGAGCACCTGTGGCATCCATATACCTCGACCATCGACCCGCTGCCTACCTACAAGGTGGAATCGGCCGAAGGCGTCAGGCTGCGGCTTGCCGACGGCACAGAGCTTATTGACGGGATGTCGTCGTGGTGGTGCGTGATCCACGGCTACAACAATCAGGCAATCAACGAAGCCGTTGACCGCCAGCTCCACAAGATGTCGCACGTGATGTTCGGCGGACTCACCCATGAGCCTGCCATCGAGCTTGGCAAACTGCTTCTGGAGATGGCTCCTCCGTCGATGAACAATATATTTTATGCCGACTCAGGCTCAGTGGCGACCGAAGTGGGCATGAAGATGGCCGTGCAGGCGGCAGTATCGCGCTACGACTCGCACAAAAAGACCAACTTCGTGACAATCCGTTCGGGCTACCACGGCGACACATGGAACGCCATGAGCGTATGCGACCCGGTGACGGGCATGCACGGCGCTTTCGGTCCGGCTTTGCCGATACGCTACTTCGTGCCGCAGCCACGCTCACGTTTCGGAGGCGAATGGAATCCCGACGAAATACTGCCGCTGCAGGAAGTGCTCGAGCAGCACCACGACGAAATCGCGGCCATGATACTTGAGCCGATAGTGCAGGGGGCCGGGGGCATGTGGTTCTACCACCCTCAGTACCTCGTGGAGGCGCGCCGCCTGTGCGACAAATACGGCATCTATCTTATTTTCGACGAGATTGCCACGGGATTCTGGCGCACGGGGCGCCGCTTCGCCTGGGAGCATGCGGGCGTGGAACCTGACATAATGCTCATAGGCAAGGGTCTCACAGCGGGCTATCTGACCATGAGCGCCGTGCTCACCACCAAGGATGTGGCCGACACCATATCGCGCGGTGAAGCGGGCGTGATGATGCACGGCCCCACATTCATGGGTAATCCACTCGCCTGCGCCATAGCCATTGCGTCGCTCAAATTGCTGCAGGCGCAGGATATGGAAGCACGCATCGGGCATATCAACGAGGTAATCGCACGCGCGATAGCACCGGCCCGCGAGCTCGACAACGTCGCCGACGTGCGCACCATCGGCGCCATCGGCGTAATCGAGACAATGACACCTGTCAACGTTGGCGATTTCCAGCGGCGGTGCGTGGAGAAAGGCATCTGGGTACGCCCCTTCGGACGCAATGTCTACGTCATGCCCCCCTACGTCATCAATGACGACGACCTTACCTACCTTATAAAATCGACAATTGAGATATTGTCGGAAAAATAAAAGGATATAATCGATATGCGGACATCAACATCACGTCTTACACTCGAACTCGACCAATTGCGGGAGTCGTCAAACTACCGCTCATTCCCATCCGGGGGCAGCGGCGACACAATCGACCTCACATCGAACGACTATCTCGGCCTCGCACAGCGCGACGACCTGCGCGATGAGTTCATGGCGCAATATCACTCCGGAAAATTCCCGGCACTTACCTCGTCGGCCTCACGACTGCTTGCGTCGTGCCAGCTGGAGTACCGCGAATTTGAATCCTTGCTGGCGGAGATTTACGGCCGCGAAGCATTGGTTTTCAACAGCGGATACCACGCCAATACAGGCATAATACAGGCGATTGCCGACAAGCGCACGATGATTATTGCCGACCGGCTCGTGCATGCCTCCATAATCGACGGCATAAGGCTGAGCGGAGCACGTTTCACCCGGTTTCCACACAATGATTTCGACCGTCTGGAGCGTGCGATAGGGGCCGTGCCCGACGATGCAGACCGCATACTGGTCATTGTCGAAAGCGTCTACTCGATGGACGGCGACCGTGCCGACATCGACCGGCTCATCGACATACGCCGCGCCGACGGGCGCGTCATGCTGTACGTCGACGAGGCGCACGGCGTAGGTGTCGAAGGGCCTGCGGGACTTGGCCTCGTAGCTGCGTCAAAGGCTCCGGCCGAAGTCGATATTGTCATCGGCACTCTCGGCAAGGCGCTCGCTTCGTCGGGGGCGTTCGCGCTGACCGACGACATAGTGAAGCAATACCTTGTCAACAAAGCCCGGAGCCTGATATTCTCCACGGCGCTTCCACCCGCTTGCGTGGCATGGAGCCGTTTCCTGTTCGGCAAGATGATGGGAATGGACGCTGAACGCGCCACGCTGCGCCGCCATGCCGAACGAATAGCCGACGCAATAGCTGCGGCCACAGGACGCCGCGGCGTGGTGAGCCACATCCAGCCGCTCGTCATAGGCAACGCCGCAGCCACCCTGCAACGCTCCGCCGAGCTACTCCGCGAAGGAGTGAAAGTGCTCCCGATACGCACCCCCACCGTACCCCCCGGCAGCGAACGCCTGCGTTTCTCGTTGTCTGCCGCCCTCACCGACGCCGACATAACCCGCGCCTGCCGCTGCATCGAAGGCAAGCGGTCTTAGAGCTTGTTTGAATTTAAACCGTATTAATAATAAAGGAGGTTGCAAAGAAAAACTTCAAATTAATCCTGAGGTATTTCATAACAATATATTCCATGCCATGAATTCTGTTTTTTTTCACATTTTCATATCAGTGCTATTTCTTTTTAACCTTTCGGGTGTGGCAAATGCCCGTAATTCCGACTATCTCACAAATGAGAACATCGGATTGCTCAATACGCTCGATTCGCTTCTGGCACACGCTGATTATTATGTACAGGTGAAAGAAGACAGAATTTCCCGGCTACTCGACAAGTTCATGCATACGACCGATACCGAGCAGAAATATTGGGCTGCCACCGGACTTTATGAAGAGTACGAAGCCTTTGACTCCGACTCGGCAATGGCGTATGCCGACAGATGTTACAGTCTTGCCCGGCAGCTCGGACGCGAAGACCTTACAATAAATGCGGAATTGAACCGTATCTATGTGCTGACAGCTACCGGACTTCTTGACAAAGCGGAGGCTGCATTGCATAAACTTGACGCCTCACAGATGAACAGCGGACAGTTGCTGACATACTGCGACCGGAACATCAACCTTGCATCACATCGCGACCAATATGTCGGATATTCAATGCCTGATACGGCGGAGTCGCGGCGCATAAATCTTATGGTAGACCGCGCCATGGCTCAAATTCAGGCACCGCAATGGAGCTACGGCTGGATTGCGGGATGGAACGGCTTAAGCGAAGCCGGCGACTACAGAGTTAAAATCAGCGCAGCCCTACTTTCAAGACTTCAGAACAACAAATTCGAGACACGCGAAGACGCCCTCGACGCATACGTACTGAGCCGCATATATGATTATTCAGGAGACAAACCGTCAAAATTGAAATATCTGATTTTGTCTGCCATGGCCGATATACGAGGCAGCGTAAGAGAGATAGCGTCGCTTGAGGAAGTGGCCGGAATTTTAATGGACACAGGCGATTTCGAACGGGCAAACAATTATATAAACTATTGCATCGCCTGTGCCGACAGCTACCACAGCCGTGTGCGAATGGCACGGCTCGGGCAGGTAAAAGACCGGATATTGAGCACGCTATACCATCACAGCAAAGAACAAGGTGAGGCCAACCGACGAATGGTCGTAATCCTGATTACTGTGGTTGTCGCCCTTGTACTGATGTTTCTATTCATTATCAGACAGATGCGCCAGCTTTCAGTTTCACGCAAAGGGCTGAGTGAAGCCAATGCAAACCTGCATATCAATATCGAAGAACTTCATAAGACACGTGAAGAACTCAACGACGCCAACGCACGTCTATCGGAACTGTATGCCAATGCCCGCAAAAATGCAGAAATACTTTCCGACACCAATGAGGCAAAAGAAAAATATATCGCGAGCATTTTCTCAATCTGCTCAGAATATATTACCAAACTCGACGATTTCCGCAAGAATATCCACAGGCTGATAGTAGCCGGGAAATCGGACGAGCTCCTTCGAATTACAAAAACGCCCGAGCTGCCATACAACGAGATGAAGGAATTATACAGGCATTTCGACCGTATTTTCCTTCAGATGTATCCTGAATTTGTCGCGGATTTCAACACCCTGCTGAGAGAAGAAGAACGCATAGTGCCACGTTCGCCCGATTTTCTTACAACCGAACTGCGTATCTATGCTCTTGTAAGACTTGGCCTGAACGACAGTGTGAAAATAGCCAAATTCCTCCACATATCCGTGCAGACAGTCTATAACACCCGCCAACGCACAAGAAATAAAGCCATCATACCGAAAGAAACTTTTGCCGATGCCGTCATGAAACTTGGGAAAGCGAGCATCTGACCCTCCCTACATACTCTATAAAATTTACCAAAATCCCATCGCCTAAAGCCATTAACTGACGACGGGACAGCACGTTATGTTTTATCACTGTTTACCATACGGCTCTCACTGCCCTTTTATGCACGGATTGTCATCATTAAATTTGCAGCATAAATATCTTATAACAACCACAAGTAAATAATATCATGGAGAATTTTAGAAAAAAGAAACGGACAAAAGTATTTATGCTGGCGGCTGCATGTTTATGCGCCTTGTCCTGCCATGGGCTGGAGCTGTATCGTGATGCATCAAGGCCTATAGAGGAGCGCGTGGAGGATGCTCTGTCGCGAATGACCACACGCGAGAAAATCGATTTAATCCATGCACAGTCAAAGTTTTCCTCACGCGGAGTGCCACGGCTCGGAATTCCGGATCTGTGGTGTACCGACGGCCCTCACGGCATCAGACCTGACGTACTGTGGGATGAATGGGATCAGGCGGGTTGCACCAATGATTCATGCGTAGCTTTCCCCGCCCTCACATGTCTGGCTGCGACATGGGACCCCGAAGCCGCCCTCACTTACGGCAGATGCATAGGAGAAGAAGCCCGCTATCGCGGCAAGGACGTACTGCTTGGCCCGGGCGTCAATATACTCCGGACACCGCTCAACGGCCGAAACTTTGAATATATGGGAGAGGATCCTTTCCTCGCATCGGTCATGGTGGTGCCATACATCAAGGGAGTGCAGGAGAACGGTGTCGCGACATGCGTGAAACATTTCGCACTCAACAACAACGAGTCAAACCGCCACAACACCAATGTCACAGTCGACGACCGTACACTTTATGAGATATATCTCCCGGCATTCAAGGCGGCGGTGACAGAGGGTGGCGCATGGTCGATAATGGGCGCGTATAATCTGTACAAAGACCAGCATGCCTGTCACAACGAGTATCTGCTCAACGATATACTCAAAGAGGAATGGAGATTTGACGGAGCAGTGATAAGCGACTGGGGTGGCGCCCACGACACCCCACAGGCTATATCAAACGGTCTTGATCTGGAATTCGGCACATGGACTGACGGACTGGGCACCGGTACTGTAAATGCCTACGACAACTATTACCTCGCAACACCGTTTGTGAATATGTTAAACGACGGCAAAGCCGACATGGAAGTGCTTGACGACAAAGCCCGGCGGGTGCTCCGATTGATTTTCCGGACAGCCTTGGATCATAGCAAAGGAGATGGTGAGATGTGTTCTGAGGCACATTATGATGCAGCACGAAAAATAGGAAACGGGGGCATTGTCCTGCTCAAGAATGATAACCGCCTGCTGCCGATAGGCGGCGATAAAACGCCCCGCAAAATACTTGTGGTCGGCGAGAATGCAATCAAGATGATGACAGTCGGCGGCGGTTCATCTTCGCTAAAAGTGCAGAGTGAATGCACGCCGCTCGATGGCATACGCGCCGCTGCCGGCAACAGCATCGCGGTTGATTATGCCCGCGGTTACGTAGGAGATCCTTCCAGCGAATACAACGGCGTTATCACCGGTCAGAATCTGGCCGACAGCCGAAGCCCCGAAGAGCTTATCGAGGAGGCAGTCACGAAGGCTTATGATGCCGATATAGTGATTTTCATAGGCGGCCTGAACAAAAGCTGGGGACAGGATTGCGAAGACAGCGACAGGTCGGGACTCGAACTTCCATACGGACAGGACAAACTGATAGAGGCGCTTGCCAAAGCAAATCACAATCTTGTGGTAGTGAACATCAGCGGTAATCCGGTAGCGATGCCGTGGGTCAAGAAAGTACCGGCAATAGTCCAGGCATGGTATCTTGGTTCGGAGGCAGGCAATTCGATAGCCGACATACTTTTCGGCAAGGTTTCGCCATCAGGCAAGCTTCCCATGACATTCCCGGTATCGCTCGCCGACAACGGCGCACATGCACTCGGCGCCTATCCGGGCACGAAACGCGACGGCTCCGACATAGTGGATATCGAGTACAAGGAGGGTCTGCTGGTAGGCTACCGGTGGCACGACGCAAAGAAAATCAAGCCGCTGTTCGCTTTCGGCCACGGCCTGAGCTACACCGATTTCAAATACGGCAAAGCGGTGGCCGACAGAAAAGAATTTGACGGCAACGGGTACATAACATTTAAAGTGGCGGTGACCAACTGTGGCGACCGATCCGGAGCAGAAGTGGTGCAGCTTTACATATCGCGCAACGACAGCCCAGTATTCTGTCCGGTAAAAGAGCTGAAAGGTTTCTCAAAAGTATGGCTGGAGCCGGGAGAGACAAAAGAAGTGTCGATATCTGTCGACAAAGACGATCTAAGCCGGTTTGATGCGGATAAACATTGCTGGACAGCTGACCCGGGAGAATATACCGCACAGATCGGAGCCTCCTCCGACAATATAAAATCAACAGTAAAATTCAACTTGAAATAATGAAAAAGATTATTTTATGGATTGCCACCTTCTTGTGGACGGCAATATCCGACATCTCGGCAGAGATACCCAATGGTTCGTCACGACCTGACGAAATGGATAAGTTCATAACCGAACTGATGTCAAAGATGACTATTGACGAGAAAATAGGACAGCTTAACCTGCCGTCGTGCGGCGACATCGTCACCGGACATGCTGTAGAAAGCAATATCGGTTCCCTCGTAGCACGCGGAGAGGCCGGCGGCACATTCAACGTCAAAGGAGCGGCAAAAGCCGCCGAACTGCAGCATATCGCAGTGGAAAAGTCAAGGCTCGGCATTCCCCTTCTGATTGGTCTTGACGTGATACATGGCTATGAAACTATCTTTCCCATACCTTTGGCATTGTCGTGCTCGTGGGATATGAACGCCATAGAGCGGTCGGCACGTGTGGCTGCCACAGAGGCTTCGGCGGCCGGCGTCAACTGGACATTCAGTCCGATGGTCGACATAAGCCGCGACCCGCGATGGGGACGCGTGGCCGAGGGCGCGGGTGAAGACCCGTATCTCGGCTCCGAGATAGCCCGCGCGATGGTCAGGGGCTATCAAGGCTCATTGAAAAATAACGACGAGATACTTGCTTGCGTGAAGCATTTCGCGCTCTACGGGGCATCGGAAGCCGGTCGCGACTACAACATCGTCGACATGAGCCGCGGACGAATGTACAACGAATATTTTGCGCCGTATAAAGCCGCGTGCGACGAAGGCGCTGCCACACTGATGACTTCGTTCAACCTCGTCGACGGCATCCCGGCCACCTCCAATCCGTGGCTCCTTGACGACGTGCTCCGCCGGCAGTGGGGATTTGACGGAATGGTAGTGACCGACTACGGCTCAATCGGCAACATACGCACGCAGGGGCTCGAACCTCTCCCCGACGCCTCGGTCGAGGCGCTGAAAGCCGGCACGGATATGGACATGTGCTCCAACGGTTTCCTGTCAACGCTGAAACAGAGTCTTGCCGAGGGAAAGATTGATATAAAGGATATAGACAGGGCTGTGCGGCGTGTGCTGGAAGCAAAATACCGTCTGGGGCTTTTCGACGACCCATACAAGTATAACGATACCGAACGAGAGAAAAGACTCATATATTCAAAGGAGCACCGCGATGAAGCTCGTGCCATCGCGGCAAAAACCTTCGTACTTCTTAAAAATGAGAACGCCTTGCTTCCTCTGGAGAAAAAAGGGAAAATAGCCTTGATAGGGCCGCTTGCAGATGCAGCATGCGAAATGCCCGGCACATGGAGCGTAGCTGCCGACTGCAGCAAATACAAGACGCTGAAGCAGGCATTAGGCGAGGCTCTTGACGGAAAAGCGTCTCTGCTCTACGCGCAGGGGGCTCGCTTCGACACTACCCCGCTTGCCGACCGCAGAAACAACGGCAATGACACCGACAGCATCACTGACATGCGTCTCCTCAATGAGGCACTCGATATCGCGTCAAAAGCAGATGTGATAGTCGCAGCCTTGGGAGAAGACTCCGGACGGAGCGGCGAATCGTCATCGCTTACAGACCTTTCGCTCCCGGCCGCACAACGGCGTTTGCTCGAAGCGCTGCTCTCCACAGGAAAGCCAGTAGTGATGCTGAATTTTGCAGGACGCCCGACCGTGCTGACATGGGAGAGCGAGAATGTCCCTGCAATACTCAATGTGTGGTTCGGCGGCTCGGAAGCGCCTGATGCAATTGCCGATATCATATTCGGCGATGTCAATCCCTCGGGTAAACTCTCCGCATCTATGCCATGGAATGTAGGCCAGATACCGGTGTACTACAATCATCTAAACACAAGTCACCCGATTGACGAAAATAACCCGAGGTATCAGAAGTTCAGGTCAAACTATATCGACGCGCCGAACGAACCGCTCTACCCTTTCGGATACGGATTGAGCTACACCGATTTCGAATATAGCGGTTTCCGCATTGACGGGAACGAGTTGCGTGAAGACAAGCCGCTGACGGCCACTGTGACCGTCACCAATACCGGCCGACGTGAGGGCGACGAGATTGTGCAGTTCTATATCCGCGACGTGCAGGCCTCGGTGGCACGTCCGGTCAAGGAACTCAAGCATTTCGAACGCATCAGTCTGAAGCCGGGAGAAAAGCGTGATGTCAGTTTCAAAATCACGCCGGACGACTTGAAATTCTATAACCGCAATCTCGAATATGTGGCCGAACCGGGAGAATTTCAGGTTATGGCCGGACCTGACAGCAAACATGTGTCAACACTGTCGTTCAGCCTGGCGGAATAAAGTCAACTTACTGACATAAAGGAGTGGGCACCGGATATCCGGTGCCCACTCCTTTATGTCAGTTTATGAGATTATTATGCCTGTGCTTTCTCTGCAACTTCCTTGAATTCGTCAAGTGAGACTTCCTTGACATCAATGGTAGCGAGGTTCTTGATTGCGTCGAAGAGCTTGCGGTCGCCTACCTGCTCGATGATGTGGGCGCGTGAGTTCTTGTCGTCAAGGATACGCTTTGCGTAGTCGGCGAGGACGTCGTCGCCGAGATTGTACATACCGTACTGTGCGAGCTGCTGTGCCGCGATAGCCTTTGCATAGTTCTCGAGGTCTTCTTTCTCGATTTTTACGCCTGCCTGCTGGGCAACACGCTCTTTGATGAGCTGCCACTTGATCGAGGGTATCATCTTGTCGTATTCGGCGTCGATGTTTTCGGCGGTCAGACCTTCGTTGCGGGCAACGAGCCATTTCTTGAGGAATTCGGCGGGAAGCTCGAAGTTGCCGTATTTCTCAACCAGTGCCTTTTCGGTGGTGTACTGGAAGAGGTTCTCGCTGTTGGGGGCGAGCTGGGCGGCAATCATGGCGGTCACATTCTTGTGATAGTCTTCCTCGCTTGTCACCTTGTCCTTGCCGAATACATCGTCATAGAATTCCTGACCGTATTCAGCGAGACGGTTCACGATGATTTCAGAAATGGCGAGTTCGAAGTCGGCCTTCACTTCGGCGGCACGCTCTTTGTCGATATTGAGCATCGAAGCGAGTTCGGCCACATTGCCTTCGCATGATGCGGAGGGATTGAACACAACCTTGTCGCCTACTTTCTTGCCTTCGAACTTGGCTGCTTCCTCTTTGCTCTTGAACAGGAAGGGAGCCACGATACCGGCAGTAACCTGAATTGCATCATCGTCGGTCTTGACAGAGCCGTCGGCATTGAGTTCCATGAGCACGCCTTTTACGAGAGCGCGTTCCTCGAATTCCTGACCGGGTTCCTGCTTGCCGAAACGCTCGCGGAGCATCTTGTCCTGCTGTTCCTGCATCTCGTCGGAAACCTTGATGGGATAGTAGTCGAGAGTAGTCGACTTGTCGAGGTTGATGTCGAGCTCGGGAGCGAGACCGATTTCGTAGGCGAAAGTGAAATCTTTCTGTTCGATAGATATTTCTTTCACCTCAACGGGGAGGGGTTCGCCAAGGATACCGAGTTTGTTGTCTCTTATATAGTTGACAACGGCTTCATATACTTCCTGATTGAGAACATCGCTTTTCACCTGCTTTCCGAACATGCGTACGAGCTGTCCCATGGGCACATGACCTTTACGGAAACCGGGGATGTTGTGGGTACGGCCGATTTTCTTGATCTCGGATTCTACTTTTGCTTTGTAGTCGCTCTCCTCTACGTTGACAATGATTTTGCCTTCTACGTCGTTGAGCTTTTCAAATGATACGTTCATAGCGTAAATTATATTACAAAATTTATTTATACATTATTATATAACATGTGGACGAGCACGATGTTTCAGCCTGCAAAATTAATAGTTAATCTTTTATTAACCAATTTAAGTGAAAACTTTTTTATTTTTTAATTTTTTTTAATGTCGTCCGAACTTTTTGTCATGTGTGCTGTTATTATTTACGTAAATTGATTTTTCACATCACATACGCCTCTCCTAAAGTAGCTCTCTCCCATCATTACTCAACCACTTTTGTATTTTTCTAATTTCCATTTGTCATGAACACAATCCGTCTGAGCCAACCTATCCTCGACCAGGGACTCACCGTAAAACAAGCTATGATGCGCCGCCATTCTACACGTGAATTTTTCTCAAAACCGTTGTCGCTTGATACGCTTTCCGAAGTATTCTGGGCAGCCTATGGAGTAAACCGCACAGAGGGGAAACGTACAGTCCCATCGGCACTTGGCCTGTACCCTCTTGAAATATATGGATTCACCGCACAGGGTGTATACAAATACAATCCCGAGCAGCATACACTTACAAAAATAACCGACAAGGATTTGCGTGCCAAGTCTGGCAGCCAGGAGTTTGTAGCCGGCGCGCCTCTCGACCTGGTAATATATACCGACTACAAAAAGTTCGTCACCGGCAACCCGGACATCGACAACATGGTCAAAGGTCAGGAAGACCGCATATCGCTACTCGACGCCGGTGCCGTTACCGAAAACATTTATCTTTATTGCTCGTCGGAACAGATAAATGTCGTGGAACGTGCAATGGTTGACGAAAAAGCATTGAGTGAAGCACTCGGATTATCGTCATCCCGACATTTCATCGTAGCAATGTCGATAGGCTATCCTCCTATACCTGCCTGATTCAAACAGCATATCTTTTATTAATGGCATATTTAAAGGAGGATACATCTTTACTGATGAGATGTCGCCATTAACACATTTTAACAGCAAACTGACTTGGCATATCAAAGATTAAGATTATCTTTGTCAACAACGTAAACCAAAACCAATTAGTCAAACAATTTAAAATTTACGAAAATGAAAAAATTCATGCTCGCAGTTGCTGTTTTCGCAGTAGCTTCTATTTCTCTCGCATCTTGCGGTGGTAGCAATCCTGCTGACAAAGCTGTTAAAATCCTCAACGATGCTACAGAGCAGGTAGAGAATGCTAAATCAGCAGATGAAATCATGACAATCAGTGCTGACGTAATGAAGAAAATGTCTGATCTTCAAAAAGAAAACAAGGACTTCGAAGGCACTGAAGCTGATGAGAAAAAAGTTACCGAAGCAGGTGAAGCCTTCAAAAAAGCATGCGAGGAAGCAGCTGAAAGATTAAGTGAATAAGCATAACTAATTTTAATATTCAAAAAACTCCGGCGTATCCCCGCCGGAGTTTTTTTGCTATTAGTATTTAGATGCTGTTTTGAGATTTTACGATAATTTTTTATCTCTGAAAAAAATTTCGAAACAGAGTCTTTTTTGGTCCGGGTAGACCAGGCAGAAAATTTGCATAACCCTCAGGAGGCCTATTTGTCTTTGTAGTCGGGCTCGAGGGCGTATTTTGCGGCGTTGTATTTCGGACGGTCGGCAGCGTTGTAATTGAATTCGACTTTGCCGCCGAATTTGGCCTGAAGTATGGATTCGCGGTTATTGATATAGTATTCGTCGTCGGCAAGCGCTTTTTTGCGGTCGGTACGCTGATAATTTTCGGGGGAATAGATTGGCGTCATCAGCCTGTCGGAGCGCTCTATGCCGGTGGCTTCGAAAACGAATGCCGGGTCGGCTTCGGCTTTCAGTATCAGGCCGGGGAGACCGTGGAATTTCCAGGGACCGAAAGGTAGCGGAATATCGGTGGTGAACCATGCCGTCCACCGGCGTCCGTGGTAATCGGTCGTTGCCGACTGGCACTCATAGCCGAGGATGACGGTCGTCGAGTCGCCGATTTCCCATTGCATCTCGTCAAGCGGCTCGTCGTAATAACCTTCGCTGTCGCCGAATTTGCTGTAATAGGTCAACTTGCCGTCGGGCATGGAAGTGAACACGTAAGTGTGGATTTTTTTAACCGGACCTTTGCGCACATCCACAGTAATACCCCCGCCGGGCATTTCCGTCATGCAGGCCGCCATGATAATCTGGTTCAGTTGCTTTTTTCCTTCGGGAGTCGACGAAAGGGAGTCGGACCACAGGCTGAGGTCATTGAAATACTTCGCGCCTCTTGAGTTGGCAAGAAGCGACATGTGCGAAGTGCGCACGCTATCCGTACGCCAACCGGGAATTTTCTCATCATAACTTGCGACAATGTCGGCTTTCTCCTGTGCTGCAACGGCAATCGCCATCATTAAGCACAGTAACATGCAGGTAATTTTTAGTTTCATATATAATTTAACTCGTTGGCTGAATTAAATTTCTAAATATTTATAAATGAAAAAGTTGCACATGTCGCTGATTTTTAGTAATTTAATGGTGACCAAACCGTTGAATACTATTTATCTGCTTATGCGCAACTTCATAGCAAATTTCGTCAGAATCCTCGGAATCTGCAAGG
>OFGJ01000295.1_pt1 | contig 45369 bp, 51 predicted proteins | sample 1521731 | NCBI WGS metagenome assembly OFGJ01 (sample SAMEA3504126, study PRJEB24116) | mouse gut metagenome | biome: mouse gut; feature: mouse-associated habitat; material: faeces | place: Denmark | collected 2011 | reverse complement strand
CGCACAGTCCGTGAAAACACATCTACGGACTGTGCGCCTTTTTTCGGTTAAGGGGGGATGTGTTTGCGAAACCAGGCATTTCAAGTGAGAGCCAGCACACAGAAACGGAAGAAACTGGAAGTCGTACTAAAACGGCTGGCCGGAGACCGTCTGACGTCTCAACACCGACAGTTGATATGTCAAGCGGTAAGTTGTCGTGAGCAATACAGTTTTCGTCTGTGTCAGGAGCCAGGAGGACTTCTTGACATCATTACTCACAGAAGTGAGGCTATTGTTTACCGTATTTTTGGTGATATAGAGGACAATGGTAGTGCTCCATCCGCCATTTTAATCAGAGCCCCCAACCAAGGAGGAATGTCTAACACAATTTATATCTATCTACCAATATTAAGGGAGGAAAAAAGGGATGAGACCCAATCAGAAGAAACATCTGCTCAATGACATAATTATAGTGATTATGCTGCTTGCAGCCCTGCTTACCATTATCCGGCTCTGGCCGCTTTTGCTGCTGCTACTGATTGGTCTGATCGCCTATGCGCTTTGGGTACTTTTCCAGACGGCCCGACAGCCAGCTAAAGACAAACCTGAACCCCTGCTCATGCTGCCTGCGCCAGTGTCGGAACGTTCGATAATGACTTCCGCATTTGGTCTATTGCAACACCGCATCTCAGAACAAGTAAATCTACAATACCCGAATGCTCGATGGGTGTGGAGCGTTTCTGACGCTTTCAATAGATTCACCGAAGGACAAGCTTTGAGCATATTGCTGAATGGTGCTGGCGGATATCGAAAAGCTACAGTGCAAATCAGGAATATGCAATTTGCAGGATTGGTTTATCACACCATACCAGACGCTAGTTCCCAAGGTGAACAGACAAAGGGCCACCCTTCCAGCCCCAAAGAGCCACCCGTAGAATCGGAGATGGTGGACTATGGGCTTTTGTCCTTTGAATGGGTAGAAGCCAACATGCAGCATCTGAATGAGCTGAGCAATGAGACGGTTGCCGTAGGTCTGGACGAGTTCTGCATCTCTGCGGAAGAATTGCCCCACGGAGACAGCTGGCCAACGGTATGTGCTGAACTGGTTCGCAATGGATTTGAAGCAGCAGAACCGATGGCTGACGGGATTCATGTCAAAATCAAAATAGCAGAATAGGAGCGTGATTTACCAATGAGTTCAAAACTGTTCGTATTTGACCGAACTCTGCCTGCGCCTTTTGATAAGGGCGGGAAGAAAGTCAAGGTGTCATCTACCTATGGGGATGGCACAGAGGCGACGCTGAGCAACACTGTTGTGAAAGCTGTGCTGGCGTACTGTACCTGCAAGGATGGATCTAAGCCTGGTGCCGTGGGTACCTGCAGCAGCAAGGGTGTTGCCGAGTACAAGTCGGCCTCCGGTGCGGATGCCTACCACCTGGCGGTCTATGACCCTGGGACCGGGACCGTACTGGCCAGTAAGTATGACAGCAACACCGAGATGATGGAAACCTATTCCGTGGGGAAGCGCGGTCAAGATGGTGCCGCCATAGTGCTGGCCATGATCCCAGCCCTTGCAGCTGACAAGGAATTTGGAGATAACCTAGATGCCTTTATGTCGGAGTATCAGGGATCTTTTCCTGACATAAAAAAGGCCACTGAATTATTGGCAATCCTCTGTGACAACGCCTATCGCCGGGTGAACGATAAAACCTGCTCCGCGCATCTGCAGGTCAATATTGATAACTCGGGCAATGTGATGCGGGTCTCTCAGACCCATCTGGACTCCGGCAGTTTCAGACCGGACAAAGTGCTGGCGGGTGAGTTTACCATCCTGGCCCACGTCGGAGAAACGGTTGTTCTGGAGCCCCAAAAGGCAGTTCCACATAGCGATTTTGTCGGCAAATATGCGCTGGACCCCAGCCGCAGCCTCACTGTCTATGAGGAGTCTCTAGTCCCCAACTTGGCGCCTTGGTATGTCCTGCCGGAGGAGGTGGTCAGTATCTGTGCCCACGCCCAGAAGTCCACTGAAAAATCCTTGCCCATGCGCAATTTTCTGCTTCGCGGTCCGGCCGGAACTGGCAAGACCGAGGGAGCCAAGGCGATTGCCGCAGGCCTGCACCTGCCCTATGTGAAATACACCTGTTCGGCCAATACCGAGGTCTACGACTTCATCGGTCAGGTTTTCCCAGATACCAACGGCCCCTCCACCGGGGACGCAGATCTGGACCGGGAGCGGCAGGAACTGAAAGAGATGGGCGGCATCACCTTTGAGAATGTCAAGAAGCTGATGGACCTGCCCGGCCTGGATGATATGGACTATGACCCGGAGGGCACCTATAAGTTGCTCACTGGCCACGCCAAAGCTGGCGCGACCTCGCAGGACTGCATGGCGGAGGTAATGGGCCGGGTGACGGACAAGATCCAGAAGCTGTGTTCGGTCAAACCTGAGACGGCAAATGCCGGACAGACCTACACCTATATGGAAACGGACTTTATCCGAGCCCTGAAGTATGGCTACCTGGTGGAAATCCAGGAGCCGACCACGATCATGCAGCCCGGTGTGCTGGTGGGCCTGAACTCCCTGCTGGAGCAGAACGGCACTATCACACTGCCTACCGGCGAGGTCATCCGGCGGCACCCTGATGCTGTGGTGGTCGTGACCACCAATGTCAGCTATGAGGGGTGCCGGGGTATGAACCAGTCGGTATTGGACCGCATGAACCTGACGCAAGACATTGAACTTCCCGCGCCGGAGATCATGGCCCAGCGTGCTATGAGCGTCACCGGCTGCGAGGATGACTTCATGGTTTCAAAAATGGTGCAGGTAGTCAACGATATGGCTGACTTCTGCCGCAAAAACGGCATCTCCGATGGCAGCTGCGGAATGCGCAGCCTGATTGACTGGATTATGAGCACTGAGATCACTGGCGACCCCCACATCTCGGCCATGTATACCATCATCAGCAAAGCCACCGCAGACGAGGAGGACCGAGCCGCCATCGTCACCTCTGTTTTGGAGCCCATTTTCGCGCCTAAGCCGAAAAAGGCGGTTTGAACGGTATCGCTATTAAAAATAGAAGGGAGGTTCTTTACTCTTGGCAAGAGTGAACCATAAAAAAATCAAGCAGCTTATCGCGCAAAAGCAGAAGACCATCACTGACCGACAGTTTTTTGCGTCTCGGGCCCTGGCCGCCTACTTTGAGGATATTGCCGCCGCCCAGACCAGGCGTTACGGCTACCGGCGGCGGGTCAAGGTCAGTATTGTCTGGAAGCCGAAGGAATCGGGCAGTGCCCGCACGGACAACGGCCTGATCTGGATCAACGCCGGCCATCCCAGTGTGACCATGCACAAGACCCGGCAGGCCCGGTATGAGCAGGTCTGCGGGCTGTTCGGCCATGAGCTGGGGCATGTACTCTATACTGACTTTCTCACCTCTCAGACCTATCACAGGTTTCAAGAGAGCGGGAAGTGGTACCCGGAGCCGCCGCCGCTGCGCAGCAGCAGGGATCGGAATGCGGAAACGGAATATTTTGAGCTGCTTCAGTCTGACCCCAAATGCCGGAAAGCGCTGGGCCTTATCAGTCATGACATCCTGAATGTCCTGGAGGATGGCTACATTGAGCAGCGGATGATTACGGACTACCCCGGTATCCTGGGTGCAAACCTGGAAATCAGGCGTGAAAGCACATTTGAGGTACTGCCCACCGTGACCCAAATGACGGAGCAAGAGGAGGATGGCGGCCATATCTGGCTGACGGTGCTCCAGTGTATCCTCGCCTACATGAAGTGGGGCCGGATCAAGTATGGGGAGACTCCGCTTACAGATGAACGAATCCAGTCAGTGTTCTCCCTGCTGGGGGACCTGGATACAGCCTTGACCAGTCAGGATTTCCGGGACAGGTGTCGTATCGCCAACATTGTACTGATCCGCTGCTGGCCTTACATCAAGAACTTTGTGGATTACTGCAAGGACATAGCCGATCAGGCGGCAGAAGGCGGCGGTGAGGGCGATGCCGATAACGTGCTCCAGCAGCTACTTTCGACTTTGGCTGGCAGCAGCGCTGAGGGAACTGGTGAAACGGAGCCAGTCTCCGGCGGCACGCCTTCCGGCACCGACGGGGGTTCCCCGACTGCAGGTGTCCGTGCCGCTACCGCACAGCTGGCCGCCGATACAGCCAAGGAGGAGGAAGAATCTGAATCTGACGCTGCGACCGATGGCGGCGAGGAGAAAGAATATCCCGTGGAGGAAACTGCGACCGCTGCGTCTGCTGCCCTGGAAGAAGAAGGGTTGCCGATGGAAGGGCAGTCTCCGCCGGGTGCCTGCCAACCCGTAGCTGAGCAGGAGAATGGACGTATCCCCCTGACCGACACCTCTACGCTCTCCGCACCGGAGGGTGGCACAATGGAACGGGATGACGACTACAAAGGGACCGGATACACCGGCGCCGCGTCCGATATCCAGCGGATCCTGGAAAAAATCGCTGAAGGCAGCGTCTGCCAGGAGCTGGAGCGGCAGCGAACTAAGGAACTGACCGAACTGGCCCAGAGCATTTCCTACGGGAATATCCATGAAGGCGTCAGTATGAAGGTTCATCGGATAGCCCAGGTGGATGACGATTTGAAAGAGCAGTACCAGGAGGTTTCCGGTGACCTGCTCCACATTTCCAAACAGCTGCAGAAGTCGGTTCTGCAGCAGATGCACGACAGCCGACGGGGAGGGAAGCAGACTGGCCTTCTGATGGGCCGCCGTCTGGATATCCACGCACTGAGCCGCAACGATGGCCGCGTCTTCTACAAAAACGCGCTTCCAAACGAGATCCCGGCCCTCTCTGTAGGGTTACTGCTGGATGAATCAGGCAGTATGTGCAGCTGTGACCGGGCTACTTACGCCCGCGCTACCGCTATCATCCTCTACGACTTTTGTCAGGCCCTGGGTATTCCCATTATGGTCTATGGCCACTCCACTGGAAGCGGCGTCGATCTATACTCCTATGCGGAGTTTGACGCCATCGACCGGGATGACCGTTACCGCATGATGGATATATCCGCCCGAGGCAGCAACCGCGACGGGGCCGCTCTGCGCTATGTGGCGGAGCAGCTGTCCCGGCGTAGCGAGGATGTAAAGCTGCTAATGCTGGTGTCCGACGGCCAGCCGGCGGATACCGACTACTATGGGACGGCTGCCGAGGAGGACTTGCGCGGTGTCAAACAGGAATATCAGCGCAAGGGCATCCTTTTCGTGGCTGCCGCCATTGGGAGCGACAAGGAGAACATTGAGCGGATCTATGGTGACAGTTTCCTGGACATCAGCGATCTGACCAAACTGCCGGCCAAGCTGGCCGGCATCATCAAGCGGTTTATCCGCGTATAAGCAGACCAGGGCAAGGCCGGTATTCGGCCTTGCCCTGCCGTTCTCTAACAACGACGAGGAGGTACAACATGGATTTCATTGAGAGAAACGAAATTTTTATGGATAACGAGGGCATGATCCGCAGGGTAATGCGGCGCAACTGGGCACTGATCTGTGCTATGCGCCTGGATTGGGACGACGTATATCAGGAGCTGGCCATGGCCGCCCTGAGCGCCATCGAGACCTTCGACCCCACCCGGTCTGAGTGCATCCAGGCCCATATCTGGATGAAGCTGCAGTACGCCGTGCTGACCATCAAGCGGCAGCACCGGCCCTGCGGACTCACAGGCTTTGGCAATCGGGAAAGGCCTGTTGTTGTGTCCCTGGATCAATCGGAGGGGATGGATCGGTTCCTGGCTGCGGAGCCCAAAAAGGAGACTGTAGAACTGTCGTCTGCCATGCGTCAGGCACTGTCCCGTCTGGATGAAGAGGAGCGCAGGGCCGTTATCCGCTATCTGGACGATCAGGAGTCCAAGCGGGAGCGCACGGTCAAGGCCGCTCTGGATAAGATCAAGGTCTACTATCTGGACGCAATTCCAGGAACCCGGCGTCCTGTTAGAGTGTGGTAACACATATCAAAAAAACAAACAGGAGGTTACAGTTATGTCGGAAGCTACTGTCAACACACCCGCAGTTTCTTTGAAAGATTATATTATTAACCTGGACGGTGCCCAGCGAAAGCCCACTGTGACCTATGAAGTGGTACTGCAGAACAACACCGACTTTATCCTGCGGCGTCAGACCCAAAAGATTCGCAGGGAACTGGTGATTCTGGTCAGTCAGGGCCTCTACTATATCCGCGACTGCAAAAGTGGTGCTATTGATCCGGTGACCAACGCAAACCTGCGCTCGTTCCTCCGGGACCTGAAGGACAGCTTCATCAGCCTTCAGCAGGTAACCTGGCTTGGTGCTGTGTTCAAGGAGTCCGCCGACTTTATCACTACAGTGATTGAGGACGAGACACTTTCGGATATGTGCCGCCATAATGTGCCTATCAGCCCGGAGGAGCCTAAGAAACATGTGCGTTACTGGGAGCAGAATAAGCGTCTGTTCACGCGGGTGGCACAGTTGTTCCCGGCGCAGGGCACTGCCAGCGGGAAATATCAGAACTGTATCCCTGTCATTTTCTGGATTGAGGAACACTACGGCGCCAACGAGGCCATGTACTTTGCTGAGCAACTGGTTCGATCCGGCGTGCGTGATATCCGGTTTGATTCATCATATCAGTACAATGCAGGATATGAGGTTTCCAATTTCTCGAAGATCATGGAGTCGGAGTACAATATCAACCTGCGGCGGTTCATCGACTATCTCTGCTTTGACCTCTACCGGCAGGGCTATGGCGAGGTGAATGGGCAATTCTTCCGGGAATACATGGATTATCTCTCCATGCAAAAAAATTTCTATGGCAAGGTCAAGGAGAAGTACCCGGAGCATTTCAAGACCGCCCATGATGTGATGTCGCTAAAGGTCAACCTGGCCAGCGCGGCGGAGCAGTGCCAAAACTTTGCGGAACAGGCCGAACAGGTCAAGGATCTGGAGTACAGCGCTCAGGGCTACTGTGTTGTGGTGCCCACCGAGCCCCGGGAGTTGGCAGACGAGGGAATCAACCTCAGCCACTGTGTAGGGGACTATATCGACCGTGTCGCCTCCGGGGAGTGCCATATCCTGTTCCTGCGGCGCAGAAGCGCACCGGGGCAGTCCTTGGTGACACTCCAGCTGTGCGGACAAAGCATCTGCCAGGCGCAGGGTATGAACCGGCGCAGCATCACCCAGGAAGAGCGGAAGTTCCTGAACCACTGGGGACGTGCAAAACAAATCAATATCGCAGTCTAAAATAAGAAAGTGAGTTGTGATAACACTATGAAAGCAATCAGCATTGGGACCCGGTATGAGATCCACAACGATTCCCTGAAAGCCTACGACGCCCTTCCGGCCAAGACCTACACCGTGCGCTTTGCGCAGATGTCCGGGTTCTATTTGGAGGAGCGCACCGACCTGGCTGTTCAGGAGAAGGTCTATGGGGTCCACACAGAAAAGGTCAACAAGGTTCTGAAGGCTTTCGCTCTGTTCCAGCGGAACATGGGCGTCATCCTGAGCGGCGACAAGGGCATTGGGAAATCCCTCTTCGCCCGCTGCCTGTGCGAGCAGGCGGTTGCCGCCGGGCATCCGGTCATCATCATCGACCAGTTTGTCCCAGGCATCGCTGCCTATATCGAGTCCATCGAACAGGAGGCTGTATTCCTGTTTGATGAATTTGACAAGACCTTCGGCGAAATTCGTGCCGGCGACAATGAGGCTAACCCGCAGTCCAGGCTGCTCAGCCTGTTCGACGGCACGGCTCAGGGCAAAAAGCTGTTTATCATCACCTGCAACAGCCTGCACCGTCTGAACGATTACCTGATCAACCGGCCGGGGCGGTTCCACTACCATTTTCGGTTCGACTACCCGACCCCGGAGGAGATTCTGGCGTATCTTACCGATAAACTGGGCAGCCAGTATCATGCAGAGATCGAAAAGGTGATCCTCTTTTCCAAAAAGGTCTCCCTTAACTATGACTGCCTGCGCGCTATTGCGTTTGAACTCCGTCTGGGGGAGCCCTTTGAGAAGGCAATCCTCGACCTGAATATCGTAAACACCAACGCGGAGGACTACAACATCACACTACATTTCAAAAATGGGGATACCATGGTTGCAAAAAACGAGCAGTTGGATCTCTTCGACTTGGACAGCGAGACCTACATCTATCTGTGGGACGATAAGAGGAAGAGTGGCGTCAATGCTGTGTTCAATCCTTCCAACTGCAGCTATGACCCCGGCCGCGGCGCATTGATCCTGCCTGGGGAATTTATTACCCTGAGCTTTGATGGTACGCCTGCTGAACACAAGACGGCGGAGGAGAAAGAAAAGCTGGTGCCGGACTACATGACGCTTGCCCGTGTGGTGGGCCGGAACATCCATTATCTGACGGCCTAAAGGGCTGGTGTTTGAGGGGAGGAGGCCAAGTGCCTTCTCCCCTCATGTTTCGTATCATTCAAAAATCGGAGGTTATTTTATGACATTCAAAGAATTGTTTCAGACTGGGCAGTGTTCCATCAGCGCCATCGACGCATGGGTTGAAATTTGGCATAAAGAAAAGGTAGCGCGTCAGTCCCTGCAAGACCTTTTGGGGTTGACCGACAAAGAATACGGGGTCTGGCTGATGCAGGGGAACGCTGGTCTGGCACAACTGCTCAACGATGGACATACGCCGGAGTATGAAACGGTCTACTTGGGTTGGGACGAATTGACGGCGCAGCTCCAAGAGATTGTAAACACGGAATTGGGTTCTGGATACACCGTCTCGTTGCACAGACAGGACTATTACTATTGGGATATGCAAATCAAAACTGACCAGGAGATGGACGAGACACTCAGTGAGAAAATCTGCGAGCGTCTCGATCTGCAGGATGTGGATGTATTGATGTTCCTTGATGATGACTGTGTGGACAGTAGCCACCTTTTTGCATTGCTCTCCAAGCTGACCCATCGGGAGGTCTCCTCCAGCCATGCCGATGACTATGGCGTTTGGATCATCTGCAAGAGTTTGGTATGGAGCAGCCCAGAGTTCACAGAACATCTTCTTACGAAATGCGAGAAACGTCTTCGCTGCGAGATCAAAAACCAGCATTACTCTGTGGTTAACCCGGACACAGCCTGCCATCAGCTGTTTGGCTTTATGGAGGCGCTGACGATGCTCGGCCTTTTGAGCCGGGACAAGTTTTTCGTGATGCCGGACCACTTTGCGGATACAGGTGCTGCTCAGGAGGTGCGTCAAGATGAAATGTGAACAACCGATGTGTTGGTGGTGTGCTTGGCGGCACATTATTGGTTCTGGAAATGATCCGACAATCAGCTGTGGGCATTCTTCTGAATATGTAAGAAGACAGTTTCAAGGCAGCTCTACTGCAAGAACCTGCAAAGAGTATGTCGAGGATGACCCGCACATCAAGATAAAGATCAACCGGGATACCAGAGAATCTTTCATGAAGGCTATCCAGCAAATGGCGGTAGACAGCGGACATTTTGCTGAAGCTGAAGCAATTCTGGACTATTTTCAGCCGTACACCTTGGACGGTCCTGCCAAAATCACCTGTGATGACTTTGTCTTCATCACTGATGTCAATTTCGGCGGCAACGAGGGCATCTACCTCGTCTGTTATGCGAAGGGACGCATTTCAGAAGATGGGGAGAAGAAACTGTGGCGCCTGGGAACTTATAAAACGCTGGGGACATCCCTGTCCGAAATGCAGATTTTCGGAAAGCTGGGCGGGACGCTGACCTTTTTTGCCCGTAAGTACCTCTGGGATAATTCTGAGCGATTTCTTACCGACAGGGAACTGAGGGTACATGCTATCAAAGAGAAACATAAGGAGGGCAAGGTATGAGCTATAGTACATGGCATAATTATGGCTACGGTATATGCGTTGATGATATCAAAGAAGAGGATGTGGGAAAACTGCAGGAGTTGCTGAACCATGCCCCTGAATTCCATGCCACAATACAGAGATGGCTGACTGAAGCAAACATAACCGAGCCAACCTGGGATGACTATATGGAGTTTGACCAGGATTACCTTTTGGGACTGGCCACACTTCTCCAGAAGGTGATTGAGGAGGCCGAGGGAATTCAAATGACAGCCTGTAATAATTTTGATAGCGTTGCCTACTTGCTGTATTCTCCAAGCTATCCCTGGCAGTTAAAGAATAGCGAGCGTGATTTGACCGAAGAACAGATAGTACAGCTATTCGGCCGTTATGTTCGGATCCTGACCGACATTCCGATTGATGTTGACTATCAATCAGTGGAAAATGGCGGATGAAGAAATCCTATCATTGCGAAAAAGGCTGTTCCTGTGTATAATGGGACCATCCAGAAAGAAGGGAGGCCCAGGCAATGGCAACTCATGGTGGAAAAACGGACTACATTTTGCTTAATAAAGAGCTCCCTATGCTGGCATTCCACTGTCGGCGCAACGAGTTCGACGAGCCGGAGTTCTTTGAAGACCAGTGGTTCACCGCACTCCGGCCGATTGGTTACCGAGGCCTGCCGGCGTTCCTGGACCAGCGGAAAGCCCCCAAGCACCGCAAGCATATCCAGCAGCTGCTGGAGCAATATGGGTGTGATGATATAGAGGGGTTCCTTCGTGTCACCCACGCCCTGTCCTTGAACGATACCTTCTGGGTGCGGGAAGCGGATTCGCCGCTGACCTGGCAGGAGGTATCCCTCTATACCAATCCATTCAGCGAGATCATCGGTGAGGCTGCCTTTGACGGTATCATCAGTGAGACAGACTTGTCCTCCACATCCCCGGAGTTCGGGACAGACGGATACTACGCCAAGTGCTGGAAACGGGAGGGCAGCGGCATCTTTCTCTACAAGAGCGGCAGCGCACACTATGAGATCGAACCGCTCTCTGAGTATCTGGCCGCGCAACTGTCGGGCCGGTTGTGCCCAGGGGCAGTCCCTTATGACATGGGCTACTACCGGGAGAAACTGGTCAGTAAATGCCCGCTCTTTACCAATGAGGCCGAGGGCCTGGCGAAGGCCAGCGCGGTCTTCTGCGGAGAGGAGCGTACCATGCCAGAACTGCTGGCCTATTTCGAGAGCATTGGCAGTGGAGATGCGTTCCGGCGGATGTGTGTACTGGACGCTATTATACTGAATACGGACCGCCACTATGGAAACTTCGGTGTGCTCTTTGATACGGATACCCTGGAGATCCAGGGGATGGCTCCGGTGTTCGACCATAACCGGAGCCTGCTGCCGGAGCTGGACAATGACCAACTGGCAGACCCGTCCTGGTATCTGCGGCGATGCAAGCCCAGACTGGGCCAGGACTTCATCCGAAACGCTAAAGGTCTGCTGACGGACGATATTCGCCGGGACCTGATGGAGCTGCGGGGCTTTACGTTTCAGCAGCACCCCCGCATCCATGCGGAGCAAGAAAGATTGGATGCCCTGAGTAGGATTGTTCAAGGGCGGATACACCTCATTTTATCGAACTGAAATCACAACACCATCAAGGAGACTGTGGACATTCCCCACAGTCTCCTTATGCTATCTAAAACAGAAAGGAGGCTGTCATCTGTCATGATGACGAACCAAAGGAACGCATTAACCACCGTCGTATCCTACCCGGAGCGTGGTGAGGGCGGCAATAACAAATACCGCGGCAACTGTTCTCCAAAACTGATTGAGGATCTGATTGCCCACTTCGGCGTCCAGGAGATCTGCGACTATATGTGCGGCAGCAATACCACCGGCGACGCCGCCCGCACCATGGGCATCCACAGCCACACCTACGATTTGCACAGCGGATTTGACCTGCTCCACAGTGACATCCCTGAGCGGCCACAGTTTATCTTCTGGCATCCGCCATACTGGGATATCATCAAGTATTCGGATGTCATGTACCGGGCAGCAGATGTACAACAGCGGTACGGCTATGACCCTCGCCGCTTTGATCTTTCCCGGATTCCAACCTGGGAAGGCTTTGTCCAGGCTATGAATTACTGCATGATGAAGCAGTTCTGTGCGCTGGAGAAGGGCGGCCGCATGGCTGTGCTGGTGGGCGACGTCAAGAAGAAGGGACGCCTTTTGAGTATGCTCTTTGAACTGACCAAGCCAGGTACACTAGAGAATGTCGTTATCAAGACCCAGCACAACTGCGTCTCCGACCGCCGCAGCTATAGCGGCAAGTTTATTCCCATTGTACATGAATATGTTCTGCTTTTGCGGAAGGATATGCCGCTTACCTATCCATTGCTGATGACCTACCGGCTGCAGGGCGATATCCGGGATATGCCCGGTGCCACATGGAGGGATATTATAGCTGACGCTATGGAGTCCTTCCATACCCCTGTTGCCTTGGAGCAGATCTATGAGGCGGTGGGCAGCTATAAGCGTGCCCAGCAGCAACAGCACTGGAAGGACAAAGTGCGTCAGACTCTGCAGTATCATCCCAATGTCTTTTGCCGTTCTGGAAGGGGCGTTTGGGCACTGAAAAAATATGCTTAGTATTGCGGTTACAGAATGAATGCTACAGAGTTAGAGCAGATTATGGTTGTTTTATTTGCGTACTGAGCCAAAACTGTAGTTTCAGCATTGACGGAACGCTTTGCGGATGGTATAATCGTATCATACAGTATCAGTGCCGCAAGAAAAGTGCGCATAGTTTTCCGTGTAACGAAGTGCCATTTGCATGTTTGCAAATGGCACTTTTTTGTTTTCCGCGCCAACTTCATACTGGCAAATGCAGCGTCCCGAGAAGAGACGCTGTTTTTGTATATTTAGGGCAGTCTGCCACAATCAAACAGAAAAGGAGAAATTGAAAATGGTAAAACAATGCTTAGACAGCTATTCCATCCAGTTCAACCAGTTCCCGGACCTGCTGGCTTACCACGAAGAGCAGTGCAAGGCCAGTCTGTGGGAACGCAGCGAGGTCAAAAGCCTTCGTGTGGCCGCACTGGACACGAAGTCTCCGCTCTATGGGGACAAATCTGGCTTCGACCCCTCTGTCAGCCAAGAGGCCATCGCCGACACGGCAGCAAACCTAGGCTTGGCCATCCGAGTGGGCGGCCGGTACTTCCCCCTACGAGACACTGCCTACAAGAGCCTGCTGGATCGGGCCAAGATCAACGGCACCGCCCTGCCCAAGCTCGCGCGGACAAAGTTGGCTGAAGTGCTTAACTCCTGTCTGGAACTGCACAAAGACAGCGCCCTGTTGCTGATTCGAGGTGAGAAGGTGTCGGCAGCCCATTCCGGGGACAGCCGGGACTACTCCATCCTGGAGATCGACCAGCTGCTGGATGGGCTGCAGAAGAAAATGGACGAGCGGTTTCCGGGTAACGAGTTCGAGTCCGGCTATTCCGACCATGCCATCACCAGCGCATCCTGGAAGTTGCCTGACCAAAAAGAAACCCTTCTCAGCACCTATGAGAAAATGCTGGAGGCGGAAGGGAAAAAAGCTTTGGCGGCCAAACTGATGCCTGGCATCCGCTTTTCCACCTCAGATACTGGCGTAGCCTCAGCCAAAGTCTCGGCACTTCTCATGGGTCTTCAGTACCCCATCCACATCGGCGGTATGGTAGCCGTCGAGCATCGTCGGCAGTCCAAGGTTCCCGACTTTGTGGACGATCTGGATATGCTGTTCGCCCAGTTTGGTGACTCTGTCGCCCAGCTGAGTAAGCTGCTCACCATTCACTTGGACTACCCGATCAACGCCATGACCGCTGTGTGCAAAAAACTGGCTATGCCTAAGAAGGCCGCGATTGCGGCCATCGCCATGTTTGAAACAGTCAATGGTGACAACCCGGCCTCCGCCCATGACGTGTTCATTGCCATGCAGGAGATTCCGTTCAACCTGAAAGTCAGCGGTGCACCTGAGAGCAAGCTGCTGTCGCTCCAGGAGAACATGGCTCGGGCGCTCACCTTGCGCTGGAGCGACTATGACCTGGCGAAGAAGGTGAGCTGGTAATGGCCGCGCCAATTATTTTGTGCGACTGTGCGGGAATGGATGAAAAGCGCTGGTTGGAGTGCCGGGAACATGGTCCCAAGGGGGATATTGAGTACACTGTTGGCGGCAGTGATGTGGCCACAATCTTTGGCCTGTCACCGTGGACCACTCCACTGGAATTGTGGATGGTCAAAAAGGGCCGTATGAAGCCAAAAGATAAGCCCAACCCTTTGCAGTTGCAGATGGGCCACATGCTTGAGCCGATTGCAGCCCATTTTTATGCTGAGAGGACGGGAGACACTGTCATTGATGATACCAATATGTATCAACATGCAGACTTTCCATATGCCTTGGCGGATATTGACCGGCGAATCATCCGCAAAGCCGATGGCAAGCCCGGTGTTCTGGAGTGCAAGAGCTGCACTTACCACAAGGCTGGCGACTGGGCCGATGGCGCCTACCCGCTCTATTATGAGTTTCAGCTACGTTACTATCTGGCTGTAATGGACTTAGATTTTGGCGCTTTCTCTGCCCTCTGGGGCAACAATCCGGATAATGACCTAGCCACACCAGATCTGATTCGGGATAAAGCCAAGGAGGACATGATCTTTGAGCGGCTGGATCAATGGATTTGGAGCCTGCGGCATGATAAGCCGCCCGCTATGACAGAGGTGGATCCCGCACTTGCTTTGAAGGCATTGGCAAATATTTGTGGTCCAAGCCAGAAGGGCTTGCCGACCATCGAGTTCCCCATGAAATATGAGAAATCTCTGCGTGGAATTGTTGCACTCCAGGATGAAAATACTGCATTAAAGCAGAAATTGAAAGAAAACGAGGCGAAAATTGACGCACACAGCGTTCGAATTGCGGAATTGATGAAAGCCCATGAGCATGGTGTGTTATCTACCACCACAGATACCTTGTTGGTGGACTTTGTAACAAGGGTCACGCGCCGTGTAGATTCCGGCTACCTCAAAAAAGAGCACCCCAGTATCTATCAGGCTGCTCTTAAATCCTCTGAGAGCCGGAAGCTCAAGGTTTTTGTTCAGCCCACATAGGAAACATATACCTACGGGGAGCGCCGCAACTGCGGCCTCCCTGTGCTTATTTTACAGGAGGTGACAGCGTGGTGTCGAGCAAAAAAGGGCCCTCCAGCCGGCATCTTTTCTCTAAACGTGTGGATAAGCGATCCCGAGCGGAGATGACAGCCTACCTATCAGGCCATTTTCGGTATGACACAATGCGCAGTTGGAACCGAAGCACTTCTTACGCCTGCAACATGAAGCTCTACAATCTTGGCCTAGATCGGGAGATGACAGACAAACTCTGGGATTTAATCCAAGTGTCTGAGTTCTATTACCAGCTCAATGATCTGATTGAGGGTTTCAACCGCCGACACAACTATCTGTGGCAGGCCGGCTGGAACGGCCGCAGTGGTGGTTATCTGGTTCTATACGAAGGCGGAAGCGAACCCAGCGAATATCGTTCCTACTGTACCTATTGCGGACAAAAAAATTATACTTCCATAGCAAAAACCGGGACTCGGTGCGGGGTATGTAATAAAGGGACTCGTGTGGATTTCATTAAACCGCCCATAAAAATTTTTTCTTATCCAGGTCGAAGCGTTGACATGGATGAAGATTTTGAGGATTGGTCCATCTACGAACTCCAGCAACGGACAGAACTGGTGCAGGAGTTTGACCGGCTCGCAGATGACATAGTAGTGGAGGCCTTGTATATCGCCCAGAACCATTCGCTGGAGGAGCGGACCGTCTATATCCCCACTACCGAACTGGTACTGGTGTAGGAGGGTGAGATGAAGTGTAAATTTTTCAGACTGATCTACCCCAAGAGTGTTGAGAATGCCCAGAAGGGCAGCTACACCGTGGCGCTCTATGCGCCCTGTGAGACTGTACTGGATGGACAGGGAAATAAGCTGAACAGCATCACGGTAGTGGGCTACTACCTGCCCATCATGGAGCGGATGAAGGTGGACATGGTTGGCAGATGGAGAAAGGACGCCAAATATGGGCTTCAGTTTATGATGGAGTCCTACGAGGAGATTATTGAACCCGGCAAGAATGGGATCGTTACCTATCTCTCCTCCGGCCTGATCCGTGGTATTAGCAAGAGGCTGGCCGAGCGTATTTACAATACCTTTGGGGACGATACCCTGACAGTTTTGGACAATGACCCGGACCGCATCCGTGAGGTGCCCGGCATCAGTAGTAAGCACTGTGAACAGCTTCGAGACTCATACTTGGAGACTCGAAGCGCCCGGCGGATCATCACCATGCTGGCACCATTGGACGTCAACGCTGGGCAAGCCGTTCGTATGCAAAAGGAGTTGGGTATCAGGGCGGAGGAGTTGCTGAAAGAGCGTCCCTATGAGGTGTTTGAACAAGGGCTGCTGTCATTTGAGGTGGCAGACCGGTTGGCGGAACGTCAGGGTATTCCCAGGACAGCCCCTGAGCGTGTCGCTGCTGGACTGCTCCATACACTGGAAGTTGCTGAGCAAAAGGGACATCTGTGCCTGCACAAAGAGCACTTTGTCCGGCAGGCGGTGGAACTGCTGCGCACGCCGGGTCTGAACCGCATAGCTGTTGCCAACGAGGCTTTTGAGATGCTGAAGGCGGATCGGCTGGCTCTGTATCAGAGCCACGTTTACCGGCCCATCATGGTCGAAGCCGAGAATGGCACCGCCCAATGCGTTCGAGAGATGCTCCAACGGGGCAGCCTGCCCTATATTGGGGACCTGGATGACGAGATTGATCAGCAGCAGGAGGAACTGGGGTTTGTTTTGGCAGCGGAACAGCGGCAGGCGGTTAAGACCGCCCTAGCATCACCTCTCTGTATTATCTCCGGCGGCCCTGGTACCGGCAAAACATCTATCCAGCGCGTGTTTCTAAACATCTACCGCAAAGCGTTTCCAGATGCGGACATCATCTGCTGTGCGCCAACGGGCCGTGCGGCGCGGAGGCTGGAGCAGAGCACCGGACTGCCCGCCTGCACCGTCCATAAGGCGCTGAACCTGACCGCCGGTGAGACCAACACCCTGACCATGCCAGAACTGGTGAACGCCGATCTGGTACTGGTAGACGAGGTGAGTATGCTGGATATGGCCATGACCTGGTATCTATTCCATGCACTGCCGCCGATGTGCCGGCTGGTGCTGGTAGGGGACGCCGACCAGCTTCCATCCGTAGGGCCGGGCGCGGTACTCAGTGAAATGCTGCGCTGCGGCAGGATCCCGATGGTCATGTTGGACAAGGTGTTTCGCCAGAGTGAGGGTAGCATGATCGCCGAAAACGCCCAGCGTATCCGCCACGGCAATGCAAGTCTCCAGTTTGATGGGGACTTCCAATTCTGGAGTTCCGCCGATATTCAGCAGTCCGCCCAATGGCTGGAGCGGCTGTATATGCAGGAGGTGGCACAATATGGCGTGGACAATGTGGCGTTGCTTACCCCGTTCCGGGCCAAGACTGAGACCGGCGTACGAAGTATGAATGAACGGTTGCGTGCCCTGGTCAATCCGCCTGGCCTGAACAAGCCTGAACTTGCTTTGGCCCAGCGCATCTTCCGTCTAGGGGATAAGGTCATGCAGACCAAGAATCGGGATGAGGTCAGCAACGGCGACATCGGCTATATCCGCAAAATTGAGCGGGACGGCGATAGCTTCCTGGTAGAAGTGGACTTCCATGATGACCGCATTGTATCCTATGAGGATAAGGAGAGTTTGAGCCACCTTGACCTTGCCTATGCTACCACGATCCATAAATCCCAGGGCGGCCAGTACGACTCTGTACTGCTCAGCATCCAGAATTGCCATGGACGTATGCTCAAGCGCCCTCTGGTCTATACCGGGCTTACTCGCGCCAAGCGCAGAGCGCAGATTGTTGGCGACTGGCAAGCGGTTATCCAGGCTATCCAGACGACGGATACAGAGAGACGCAACACCATGCTGGCTTCCCGTATTACCGAAACAGCAAAATCGTGAAGGGAGAAGAAAATATGGCAACTGTTCTTGAAAACCTCTATAACCTCCGCAGCGAGATGGATCAGCGCATTGCCAAGGGCGGCGTTCCGGCTGACGTTATCTGGCGGCACGGTGAGATTGTGTATCGGATCGGTGTGCTGGAAACCTGCCAGATGTTCTGCAGGACGGCTCCGGTCACCATGGAGACCCAGTTTTTGCTGGGACACTATAAGATGCTGGATGCCTACGTGCAGTGCCTCGCCTTGGAGCGCCGCTACGGTCCCAACAGAGGGCCTGATACCCAGAAGGAGCGGGACGCTGCCCAGAATAACCTAGGGAGGGTGATCGAAGATTACCGCAAGCGGTTTTCCAGTTTTTCACCGTCCGCCCCGGATAGCTACAGTCACGAGATCGGCAAGGTGATCCAGACGCTGCTTCCCGCTTGGCTTCAGTTCCGAAATACATTTGTGCCCATTAAAAAGAAGGAGGTGCCTGCGTCATGACTATGGAAAATACCCAAGCGAAGCAGATGGCTATGGAGGCCCTGCAGAAAATTAACGCCGTGGAAGGGTTCGACCCCTCTGCACTGGCGGTGGAGTATACCGATCTGAACAGCCCCAACGGCGGCGAAAAGAGACTGCGGCTTCCGGTCATGGTCCAGATTGGCTGGTTCCGGCTGAAGTACCCCGAGGGGCGTATCGCAGTTTCTGTCACAGCGGGGAAGGACTGCTTTGTTGCTACGGCTCGGATCTATCCCCATTATTCCGCACCGGTGGAACAGTTCCTGGCCGAGGCCACAGCCTCCAGAGGCTATCTGCTGGATAAGCCCACCGTATCTCCCCGGGAGTGGGCGCAGACTGCCGCAGTGGGCATTGCCCTGCGCAACGCTGGATTTGGGCTCCAGTTTGGAGCCGCTGGTGACTCCTTTGACGCACCGGTCGTAGATGAGCTGGGCAGTATCATGTGGAGTGGTGACCCCGCAGACGCCTCTGCTGGGAGCGTACCGTCTCCGGTGTCCGACGCGCCTGCGGTCCAGGCAGCCCCGGCAGCCAAGCCGAGAGAACCCGAACTGACGCCTTTTGAAAAGGCGCTGAAGGTTGCCTGCCCAATTGCCAAGTACAACGGCAAGACGCTGGGAGAAGTCTTACAGATCGACCCCAAAGCGCTGCATTGGGTGGCCACCAAGTTTACCGGCAACGCTGAAATTGTAGCTGCGGCCAAGCTGATCTGTGACGAGGCGGTCAAGGCTACCGCTTGAACAAACAAGGGGGCCGGTTTTGCGCCGGCCCCCGGAAAGGACAAGCTATGAAACAAACTGTGCGCTCAATTTCCTGTGCCCTGGGCATTGCAGGTGTTATTGGTTTCTGGCTGTGGGTAGCTATTTCTGTGTGCAAACCTGATCCACGACCAGGGGCCTACTACACTCCGGACTATGTGGAGTCCTATACTGTTGGCAGTTTTGACCAGCTCCAAATCTGTAAGGTCTACTGCCTGTCCCCGGAAGATACCCCGGACCGCATCTCCACTGAGAGTTTTCAGGAGTATGGACGCTGCTTTTCGCTGCTGGAATTGACAAAGGAAAGCTGTGATGAAACGGATATCTATACTGCGGTTTTTCGGGAAACAGAACCCTTATCATGAAATGAAGAATATAAAAAACGGGGCGACGCCACACAGGACACCGAGGAAAGGGGGTGAGTGGTAATGGAACTGCGCTATCAAATGAACGATATCCTGCCGCTCCTGCCAATTCCACAGCCGCCTATGGACCGGAGTTCCTATAATATCCCCTGCCCAGTTTGTGACCATGTCGGATCAAGAAAGCGGCATCTAAATATCAACCTCAAGCGCAATGTGTTCCGCTGTCCCAAATGTGGTCAGTTTGAGGGTGGAGTTTTTGATCTCTATGCTTACTATACTGGCGTGCCGCGGGATAAAGTACATCAAGATTTGACGGAGCGGTTGGGTGGTAAAGAAAGCAGCTACTCTGGTAAAGCAAGAGGCCGGAAGCGAGTACAACCCAGGTCAGGACCGGCAGAGATACCCCAAGCCCCACTGGTCAATATCGAAACGAGAGATCGTGTTTACCGGGCGCTCCTCAGCAAATTAACATTGGCTTCGGATCATAGGGACAATCTGCGGGGGCGTGGCCTGACCAATCAAGAGATTGACCGGCTGGGATATCGAACAACACCACTTGTAGGGTTTCATGCGTTAGCAAAGGAACTGATTATGGAGGGACATGAGCTGTTTGGAGTCCCCGGCTTTTACCGGGATGGGGATGGACGTTGGACAATGGCTATTTACCTGCGGGGCATCATGATCCCTTGTCGTGACCGACTTGGCCGAATCCAAAGTATTCATATTCGTTTGGACAAAAAAATGAGTAAAGGCGGAAAATTCCTCACTTTTTCCAGCATAGACAAAAAGGATGGTGTGGGGGCTGAAAACTGGTGCCATATGGCTGGCCCTGTTCAAGAATGTGTTTATTTGATTGAAGGGTATATGAAAGCGGATATCGTCCATTTCTTCACTGGGCAGACTGTTTTGGCTATTCCCGGGGTTACCTCACTCCACTATCTGGAGAAGGCCCTGAACGAGCTGACGGAGCTGGGAGTTCGCCATGTGATGACCTGCTTTGATATGGATTATTTGAAGAACTGGCATGTGGAAGCTGCTTACAGTAAGTTGATACAACTCTTGGGTGGGCTGCCACTGACCTTTGGCACCTACCTGTGGTCGCCAGAATACAATGGCATGGATGACTATATCTGGGAGTTTTTTATGATGAAGCACCATCTGGACTAACAGTATCTTACTACGCAAAAGAGCGGGGCAGCTGTGCTGTCTCGCTCTTTTGCTGCTGTTAAGTTTCCATCGAGAGCCCCTCTGCAATATTAATAATCTGCAGTCCACATTTTTGAGCATATTTAACTGTATAGGCGGTGCCGCCAGTCGTCTTATTCAGATAGCAGATACAGACACTGCTATAATCTACAAGATGACGGTTACGCCTAAGCATACAGTCTGGGGTGTATTTTTGAGAAATATAAACAACTTTGTTTGCCTGCTCCATAATTTTCTGATAGACCGCTATGTCTGCTGCTGGCCAGAGATTCGCCTGAGATATGCATGGCAGCACAAGAATTAACCGTATTTGTGGATATCTCTCTTGTAACTGTAGGATTGTTTTTGCGGCAAGTGTGTCAAAGCCCAAAGCGCCCCCTGCGCCAAAATAAAGATAACCAGATTGTATGAGCAACTCAATCGAAGATTCTAATTTTCGAGCAATCTGATTTTGATCTTTATTCGGTAGCTGCCGATGCCCTGTAAAGCAACATGTTTTTAGTTTCATCGTCTGTAACCCCCTATATTATTTGCTATATAGCCTATAAACCCATATATTATCACAAGAATGGGCTGCAAGCCAAGAAAATTATAAATATGTGGGCTACAATATGGCAGAAGGTGGTGAGAACGATGGATGAACAAGCCTTTTCGCTTCGACTTGCAAAACTGCGGGAGAAAAAAGGGGTTTCTGCCCGTGATATGAGCTTATCAATAGGACAGAATCCAGGTTATATCAATAACATTGAAACCGGAAAATCAATGCCCTCACTCGCAGGGATTTTTTATATTTGCGACTATTTAGGCATTACACCAGCGGATTTTTTCGATGATGATTCCGAAGACCCAGCTCGCTTAAAAGATTTGATTGGATACCTCAAGCAGTTAGATAGTGAACAGTTGAAAAATATAACGGCTATCGTAAAGAGTCTCGTGAAGAAATAGGGTGGTTCTCCTTCTGCTCGGTTTTCGCGGTGGAACTGTACGCTGAGGATTACAAAAGAGTGCTCAAGACTCATTTCTCAGGACAGAAGGATGTAAGAACTTTTCAATTCAACATACTCATTTTCGTTGCAAATACGTATTGGTATCCGTGTAATAAAATATCTGAATGAATAGGAGTGACCATTATGCTATTTGCGATTGACCATGGCAATTCGGCCATCAAAACCCCAAGCTTTGTTTTCACCTCTGGTTTAACAGATTACCCGGTAAAGCCTCCGGTGGAGACAGATGTACTGGAGTTCGGCGGTACATTCTGGACACTGTCCGGTGAGCGCATCCCCTACATGCGGGACAAGACCAAGGACGAGAGATTTTTCGTCCTTAGCCTGTTTGCCATTGCTAAGGAGCTGCGCCAGCGAGACGCACTGCAGCCTATGGTTGAGGCAGAACTGGCCATCGGCTTACCACCGGAGCACTATGAGTTACGCAATCGTTTTGCGGATTATTTCAAGCGAGGCATTGTGCAGTTCAAGTTCAACGATTCTCCGATCAGTTTAATGATCCGACAGGTGCTGGTTTATCCCCAAGCCTACGCTGCCGTGGTTCCGCAGGCCCAGATTATTCAAAAGAACCCCCGTACCTTCGTTGTGGATATTGGTGGGTTTACTACCGACGTACTGCTGTTGCGAGGTGTTCAGCCAGATATGCAGTTTTGCCGCAGCCTGGAGATGGGCGCTATCCCTATGGCTAATGGAATCATTGGCCGGGTCAGTGCCCTTCACGATATCAAGATCGACGACGACCACATCGCTGATGTGATTCAAGGCCGACCTACGATCCTTCCCAATGACGTGCAGGGAACCATCCGCACCACCGTAAAAAGCTATGCGGCTGGTATTCTGGATAAGCTCCGTGAGCTTCAGGTGGATCTGCGGGCTACCCCTGCCATCTTCACTGGCGGTGGGGCAGCGCTGTTCCGACCCTTTATTGAAACGTCTTCTCAGGTGGCAAAGGCTGAATTTGTTGCAGACCCAAAGGCCAATGCTGTGGGATTTGGGATGTTAGCTACCGCCCAGCTACGCCAAATGCAGGCCCAAAAGGTCGGTGAAGGCTTTGCGCAGGGATGATAGGTTCCGATTTTCCCTCCAGTGGCGTGCTGACACAGAGGAGAAGTCCCGAGTAGGCTCCCTTTTAGAACGGATGGGGAATAAAAAGAGCGACTTCATCGTCATGGCTGTTGTAGATTATCTGGAACGCCATCCTGAGATGGAGATGCCCGGTTCAAAGATTAAAATCACCTACCAGCCTCTTCATACCAAAGAGCAGTTATTGGCAATGGTTCGGGACATGGTAAAAACCTCTATGAGTGAGTTTATGGAAGGGAAGGCCGTGGTTCCCACAGAAGACGGTCAGTTTTCGGAAATACCGCCTGGCCCCAGCGAACGGGATATTGATGCTATGGTCGAAAGTCTCAAGTTATTTGACCAATCATAACAAAGGCCGCACAGTCTCTTAAATCGAGATTGTGCGGCCTTTGTTATGATTGCAAGGCGATAAAGCTGAGATAGAGGCTTTCAATCCCTACTTTGCAGGATAATATCAAATTATCTATTAATATGCTCTGCTTTTCCACCCATTTTGCAACAAAATACTTTAAAAGATCTCCTGATATTTCGAACGTACAAAACCTATAATGGTTATGTAAATATTAATGATTTTGGCACCAAAATGGAAAATTCCGGCTCATTTATATAAATGGGCCGGAATTTTTCGCCTGTGGGCAAAAGCCGTTACATTTTTCGGGGAAGGGGATGAAAAGGCGTGAAAAGCCTTTGGGAAGGCATCGTCTGCACCTTGATAAATAGGGCTTTGGCCCTCATAGAGATAGCAGGTACGTTAGGCATGTGGTCCTGTGGAGGGAAAGCCGTGTGAATGGAGCAGGCCATGATCCCAATCTAAGAGAGGAGGTTACGGGTGAGCCGCACATTGCACACAAATAAGTTGTGGCGACTTAGGGCGATGACCCACATGTTTAATCATGATACGCTGTCTTGGCCATGGTCCGAGCGGTAACCAATCCGTCGCAGGCTGTGGGAGATACCAGTAAAGCCCTGGGGGTAAGGCCCGTGGAGCAGTCCAGCCAACTGCCACCTGCTACTCACGTTCTATAATTATTTTGAAATCAACTATAAAGGGAGGACCATAATGTGGCTATAGAGGCTGAAAAGGTTCCCATCCATTTGAAAATGACGCTTACAATTAGAGAAGCGGCAGAATATAGTAATATCGGCATAAATAAGATTGAGAGTCTCTTGCGTACGCCTAATTGTCCTTTTGTGCTCTATGTAGGTACAAAGAAATTGGTCAAGCGAAAAGAATTTGAAGAGTTTGTTAGCAAAAAAACAGTGATCTAACGCCAGTTCCTATTGAGATATATGGACTATTATGATAAAATAGAGCCATTGCATTGGCTCTTTTTCTTATAGTAGGAAAGGAGCGCACCTCATGGGAAAGAACTTAAAAGGGAAAGAATGCGGCAAGGGCATCTGCCAAAGGAAGGATGGTTTTTATTACGCAAGATTTGTAGATAAGCATGGAAAGCGCCACGAGAAGTATGTTCCTACACTTCCAGAGGCACGGAACTGGTTGGAGGAAGCTCGATTTGCAGATACGCATGACAATATTCTTGTTCCATCGGATATGACTGTGGACACATGGTTTGAGTTTTGGCAAGAGAATATGATTGCGGACTTGGCACCGAATACTCGTAGAAACTACCGGGAGCGGTATGTTCACAATATTCAGCCTGTGATTGGTGGTATGCTGCTGTCGAACGTCAAACCTATGCACTGCAAGGTCGTCCTCAACAGGATGGAAGCAGATTATGCTGGATCGACAATTCGTCAAGCATATATTACGATGGGGACCATGTTCAAATCAGCATTGATGAATGACCTGATTATTAAACATCCTATGAATGGGGTTCGTTACTCTAAGCCTGTTCGAGCAGTGGATGATATCAAGTATCTTACTGTGGAAGAGCAGGGGAAATTCTTGGAAACCGCACAAAGGTCACATAACTATGCGCAGTACGCACTGATATTAGAAACGGGATTGCGTACTGGTGAACTAATTGGGTTGACATGGGATGCTATTGATTGGGAAAAACGGACTTTGACTGTCAATAAGACTCTAGAGTATCGGCATAAACAAGCCTTTTGGAGGGCTGGTCCACCCAAAACCCAGCAAAGTTATCGAACGATCCCTTTGACTAACCGAGCATATGAGATACTTCGGGGCGTGGAGTTAAGTCGAGCTTCCCGGAAAGAATCTCCAATGCTCTCGCAAACCCTGGAGTATATCGACCGGCGAACGGGTGTCAAATCTCAGCTTATTATGCGAGATCTGGTCTTCATCAATTTCCGAACTGGGATGCCGAACAAGAACAGCTCCTATGATACCCACCTGTATAAGCTTTGCGATGAGGCGGGAATCAAGCGATTTTGTATGCACGCGCTTCGCCATACCTATGCAACTCGGGCAATTGAGAGTGGTATGCAGCCAAAGGTTTTGCAGAAACTGCTCGGTCATGCCAGCATAAAAACGACGATGGATCGCTATGTTCATGTGACTGATGATTCTATGGCACATGCAGTAAAGCAATTTGAATCTCACCAAAGCGCCTGAATCGGATGGTGTGGCGGGATGTAATGTGGATCAGATCATAGAAAGCAGGCGATGTGAACTTAGCAGCAAAGAGTGGCTGGATGGCCATAACTCTATATATCTAAACATACCTAAATGCGAAAATGGTGTATAAATGGTGTGGTAGACATCATTCAAGCACCGGAAACCCTTGAAAAATCAGGAGGTAGAGAGAATTATGAAATTAGGCATCGTGGGACTTCCGAACTTTTCATACCCACATATAGCTCAATAAAGCCCAATATATCTCGTTTTTCAAAACATTTCAGATATGTAAATCCACAAAGCTCCCCATAATTCCATGCAAATCTGTGTCAAAAACTGTGTCAACTTTGTGTCGTCCAGAGGGGAGAGTCTCATACAACACCAACACAGATTTGGATCACTCACCAGAGGCATGAGTGATTACATAGTTGTGCCCATTTATAAGATCGTTCCAGTGCATGGAGCGCTGTTATAAGTAGGCAACCAGAGTAAGGCAGGCTGAGTAATTCAGTCCTGCCTTATTTTTTTCGCAAAAAAATGGGAGCCACCTCGTAAAAGGTGACCCCCAAATTTTAGGTCTCTTGCAAGAACCCGCCGTTCTCCATGAGTTTCTTATACACACGTTCTATGTTCTCGATGGCGAGAACTGCGCGGTTGTTCTCATAGTCTGGATGTTCCCGACAGTATCGCTCGTAGAAGTCAATCTCCGCAAGAGCTTCGATAAAGTCTTCCCGTGTGTGCTTATTACCACGGAGCAGTTCCGTGTTGAAATGTAAAATCCGGGAACGATGTGTATCTGCATTGCGGTCATCGTCGATCCGGATATGTTTGTCCAGACGCTTCCTGGTTTCCAACTGGCCTTCCTCAAGAACATCCAGCTTCTTCAGCACATCTCCATTGAGTGCCTTCCCGATACTCTGCATAATAGCAGACCACGGATTGATCTTGATTGGTGCGATCTGGACAAACGTGAGGAGCAAGAGCAATGCACCCCCACTCCACCCGGCAATTTCTCCGAGATTCATGTTGCATACCTCCTGAAAGTTACATTGTCTCCTTCTTTCCATTAGCGGCAGCAGACTTGTTCGCGTTCAGAACCTTGCTCATGTCGCACATACTGTCGATAAGGTCGCCGATTTTCTCATAGTCCTTTTCATCCAGGTCATAGTCGATTGTGTCAGCAGAGGCTTTCAGCATCGCCAGAACATACGTCTTCTTGTCTGCTCCTACCTCCATCTTGCCCTCGACCTCGGACATAAGGTCGATAACAAGGCTCACGACCTTCGGCCAATTCTTTTCCTTCACGGCCTTGCGAACATACTCCACCAGCTTGATAGCCAGAGGAATGGCGGTCGCCAGACCTGCGAGGACAGAAACAATAAGCTGCAAATACTGTTCCATATTCATTTCCTCCTAATTTAGATTGCGGGGCTCTCTTCGCCCCCCTCGATAGCACTCTCAACAAAGTTGCGTGCTTTCGCTGCGGCAAACTTGATACCTTCACCGTCTGCGCCAGAGTTTTCAACGGTGCTCTTATGGACAACAAAATGTGGAACAAGGCTGACCGCAGTTCCGATTGGTGTGAACACTACCGTCCAGCACATCAAGGCGCCGGTATACTGGTACTTGATGCTGTAAAGGGCAAGGATAAAGCCACCGGCGAGGCCGATGGCAAGGAACAGCAAAACGCTCAGAGCGAGCTTATTGGAGAAGCCGATACTTTGCTTCTTCTTTTTTGTGCGCCTGCTCTTCTTGCGCCCACGCTCGATACGGATAACCATGGCTTACGCCTTGCCAATCATCTGAGCCCAGCGATACAGGACAGTGACAAACTGTTCACGAGTAAGTACGTCGCCCCACATACAGTTGGGTTCTCCGTTTACGGTAGTTCCATTACCAGCAATCAGACCGTTGCTGGTTGCCCATGCACGAGCCTCTGCGGAATAGTTGGAAGCATCGTTGTCCTGAAGCTCCTTCCGCATCTCTGCATACAGTTCCTTGAAGCGTTTTACATCCATGTCATCATCCTCCTCCGTTCCTTGATTGTTTAAGATAGCCTGCACCTCAGCCCTAAGAGCGTCCATGCTCTTGCCATGCTTTGGAATCCAATGCCCCATGTCACCATGGTTACTTCCCATACCAGCCCTGTGGCTTTCAGCATGGTCATTGATGTTGTTCACGCTGTAGCCAAACTTCACAACGCAATAGACATTCCATGCGACCAGCATCTTCCACATCCTGTCGAAGTACACCTGGTTCTTTGCAACATCGTAGCCAATCATGGTGCCACCAGCATAGGTGTGCCCGGCGGGCTCGCATACCTCCCACTGAATACGGCTGTTGTTCCAGCTACCCTTTGTACCAGAACCGACACCCCAGTTTCGGGAGCACTTTTTTGTTGCGGGGTCAAAGCGCAGAGTAACAATGATACGCCCTTCGCCCTTATGGAAATCGCCCAGAAGCGCATTTACACCCCAGCCAGCGCTCGATTTGTTCATGTTCTTGTAAAACACGTCCGCAGCGGGCTGCGCACAACCAACAGAATGGTTCACACATCCATTGGGAGTGATGGTTCGCCCACAGGTGTAAGCGCCGTTGGAAGTGGCATAGCGAATTTCGAGATGGCTCTCAACGTACTGAATACATTCCTGAATTGTCATCATACGCATCACCTCAGATGTACTCTCTGCCCCAATAGGGCTCACCGCCGTCATCCGGCGTTTTCATTACAGCGTACCAGGACTTGCCGCCATCCTTACGGAACGCAGGATTGAGCGTCTTGGAGCAAAAGCCAAAAGCGCTGTCAGCCTCGCCATCATCAGAACGGCAGATGTCTCTGTTACACTCTGTGTTTTTATTTGGGTCGCACTCATAGAACACGACCTTTTCGCCAGTAACGCCATCTACCAAATAGCCGTCACGGGCTACAATGTTCTCCATATTAGCCATATAAACACCTCGATTCTTTAAGCGGCTTGCTCACACTTCGCCCATCATCTTCGTGAAACGATAAAGCACCGTTACAAACTGCTCTCGTGTCAGAACATCTCCCCACATACAGTTTGGTTCGCCATTGATGGTTGTTCCGTTACCGGCAATCAAACCGCTGCTGGTAGCCCACTGTCTTGCCGCCAAGCTGTATGTGCTACTGTCATTGTCTTGGAGTTCATTCCGCATCTCCTGATAGAGACGTTTGAATTTGTCCAAGTCTGTTGCATCGTTGGACGTGTTGGGTTTAGCTGCGAACTCGTCGTAGTACCTCTTCCCATACTCAGCCCTCTTCCTCTGCACACCGATGCTTTGGTTTGCTGGGCGCTCAAAGTTAAACAGAACAGCGTTAGATGCTTCAAGCACAGACGTAGCGCTCTGGAGCACGCTCAGAACGCCACTGTAGCCCTCAGAGAGCTCTTTCCACAGAAAGTCGAGCTGTGTGTTAAGGTCGCCAATCGAGGCGCCACGGGCCTTCACAAAGCCGAGGAGAGCCTCTTTGCGAGACCAATATGTCCACTGTGCAAGACCGAACCCGGCCTTGTCCCTGACGAAATTGGTGTATGTGCCGTTGTCCACAGCGGCGACATAGGCGTTGTCGTTCATACCCAATGGGCCCTCATAACTATTCTGCAGGTTCCTCGGGTTCAATGCGGACTCGGCGAACAAGTTGCCCATCAGGCCAGCCACCCCGAAGTCATTCAGTCCCTTTCCTTTGAAGTACCTCCAAATGGTCACTTCGTTCAATTCAATCACCACCTTATAAAACAAGGTTTTGGTATCCGAAGATACATATAGCGGGAGCCGCCATTGCTGACGGACTCCCGCTTTTTTCGTACTATATATTCAGACCGCTTAGCGCTTTCTAAAGAGGGTGTAGTGCGGTCTTTCTCCACCCTCAATCGTATACCGCATCCAGTCCAGCATCACAATGCCGACCGCCGCCAGTGCTATCCACATGAACAGGAATTGGGGACATATCTGACCCATGATGTTACCAGGCATATTCGAGTAGTCCCACACACCCATACCAAGCCATACATTGATAATAAGTCCGGCGACGAACTCAACTGCAGTGATAGCAATACCACATATAACAGATTGCGCCATCAGCGGCATATCCCATGGTAGCTCTGCACCGAACCGTTCCAACGGAATAGCCAAGATGATAACCGTCAAAAGCATAGTCCAACTAATGCTTTCTGGCCTACCATTCGCCGTCTTCCATACCACTTCCATGAAGAAGTAAAGCGTGCCCGTCCAGACCCACAGCAGGAGGCTCAGGAGGGCCGCTCCTGCGCGTTTTCTGATTACCATGAGTGTTTATACCTTACTGATTAAGGCGTGCTACAATGGCCTCCATTTGCTTCTGAGCGACTGCCAGTTTGGTATTCATCTCGGAAGCAAATGGTTCAGGCAGTTCCATGCCGTAGGTAATAGCGGCGATTTCCTCTGCGCCCTCCAGGCTCTGCACATACGCCTTCAGGGCGTTGTGGTATGTGGTCTGGGTAGTAATAAGGGTCTGGGCTGCGATGTAGATAGCGGCGATTTCCTGAGCGGTATAGATACGGCACACACCGCCGTCCGCCTGATAGGGGAACTCGGTGCCGCCAAGTTCTACGACACGAAACAGGTTGGCGATATTGGACTGGTCTTCGATGCTCAGATTAAAGTGAGCAACGCCCTCACTCAGTTCAAGGTCAACACCGGCCACAATAACGGCGTTGCAAGCGGCGGAAATCTCCGCAATCTTAGCGTCTTTGATAACATTGGCGGCATTATCCTCTCCAACGATTTCAACGGCGTCTTCCACGGTAATCCAGCCCTTGGCGATAGCGGCCAGCAGGCCAGTAGCGGTCAGGTCGCCGTTCTGATACAAACCCTTCAGTCTTTCCTTCATATCTTAGCCCTCCAACATCGAAATAAGCAGCCCGTTGATAATACGCTGCTGTTCGGCAACGGCTGTGCCGCCATCAAACTTGGTCACCAGAACAGTGTCGGCACCGTTAACTTCATCGTGCCCCATCAAGTCATAGGCCACGCTGTTGACCGCCACACCAGTGGCGTCATCCATAGTGGCTGGTGTATAGCTTCCGCTTGAACCAACCTTAATGTAGCTTACTGCGTCAACGACGCCAATCTCTGCGCCAGTAGTTACGCTTACGATTCGATACATTTATGCGCCCTCCTTTGCACCTACTAATTCTGCGATATGCCGGAGCACATCAATATCTGCGTTGAAGAAGTCATGGTTCCAAAGCCAGTGGTCTTCATGGTCTGCCCTCTTGTACGGTTGGCAGGCGGGGTCTTCCCACACCTTGTCCCACCGTGACTGATGTTGCTTATCATGCTTTGCGAGCCTGCTCTGGATTGCCTGCGTCAGCTTGCCACGAAGCATTCCGTTGCCATCATCATTCCTTGCAAAGAACTGATGGGCATTTTCGCTGCAATCAAAACAGAGAGCGCTTCCGTTGTAACAGATAACGCCATCTTTGTTTTCAACCTCTGTCATAGCTGGGAGATTGACTTCTCCGCAAAGTGCTTTGCCCTTGAATCGCTTATGCACAATGTATTTCATTGTTTACCCCTCTCATTCTAAAATTCTCAATCTTCTCTGGTGAAAACCCGAAGATTGCATAAAAAAGCCTGCGTAACCGCAGGACACGTTTGTGGTCGTTGTAGCCTTCCCAGTAGGCCAATATGCCGTTTACAGAAGTCCACAAGTCCTCATATGACATTTCGCCCTCTGCGACCTTCTTACGGAAGGCTTTTATTTTACGCCTTGCTATTTTAATACCCTTCCGATTACCGCTCACAACAACTCTACCTGTCTCTGTCAGAAGGTATTTTGCTTTGCAGTAGCGAAATGGTTTGGTCAGAGGAACAATGCGTGACTTGGATTTGCTGATGGTCAGCTTCAGGCTTTCGGCCTTTGCGATGATAAGACGCATGATTTCTTTCGGGTCTCTATCTGGCGGCACGATAACATAGTAATCGTCCATATAGTGACCGGCGCACTTCAAAGACAGTTGGCACTTGATGTAGTTGTCCAACGCAGACGGGAATGCAATCATCTCGGCTTGGCTTGTCTCTACGCCAAGCGGCAAGCCTTTCCCACCATGTACTGTATTGATTACATCATCACCGAGCTTACGAACGCTTCTGTTCAAAATCAGCCTGTCGTGTCTTTTGAAAATCTCCTCATGCGAAACGGAAGGAAAGAACTGCTTGAAATCAATGAGAATGATGTGGCCTTCTCTGCCCCACCTTCTGAAATGCCAACGCAAGTCCTCTCTAAGTTCTCTTTTTGAAAACTCAAAGCCTTTCCCTGGCAGGCTTGCTCCGTTGTTATAAATCATGCTTGGCAAGTACAGAGGAATAAGAACCTTCTGCGTGTAGACCTTGTGTACTTGCCTGTCCTGAATGCGTGGTGCGTCGATTGGCCGTGTCTTGCCACGTTCTGAAATTGTAAAATGAACATACGCCGCTGGTGTCCATGTGTCTTCCAGAATCATGCGCCTGCGTCGGGCCGTACCTGAAAATAGATGTGTTTCAAACCTTTGTGCGCTGTTCTTCCACCGAACCCCATTGCAACATTTCTTTCCAGCTCGGTACAAATCGTGGAAGTTAAAGACATCTTTCAGCTCTCCAACCTCTACACAGCGCTGTACACGGTTTGCTTCACGTTTGGCTTTTCGCCGTTGGTATCTTCCTGCTCTTCTACTCATAGAAATGTTATTCGCTCTTCGTACAGATGTCTTGTAGGGTGCCGTCTAATCTGCTTAGCTCACTACACATGAAACGAAGTAAGGCACATCCCTCGCCATGCACGCACGATTTCTCGGCGGCGTTCGTGCAGGAGCATCAAAGAGCAGTTTTGGATTTTCATCACGGGAAGTATCTCTCCTTTCGTAAAGGTCATAGTTCACTCGTTTTCAGAGCTACTGCGGTTGACCCAAAACCCTTTCGGGCTTACGAAATCCGGGGCGAGCCCATTGGAATTACTGGCATTGTTGTTGTTCGCGTTGCCGTTGGTGTTCACATTGCAGAAGTTGTTGGCGTTGTTGTAATTAGGAGACCGCTCCCACCAATTCGCAGTAGAACACACGGGAGAAAAAATCCCAACCGACAGGTTTTACAGAGATACACCCACAGAAATCAAAACTTACCTCCCCTTATCACTCTTCAAAACGCTGGTCAGCAGGCCGTTCTCAGTATCAATCAGTTCACCGAGGTCTTGTGCCATACGTTCCAGCTTTTTCTTTGCGTCAGATGACGACACAGAATTTCCGCTCCCGGTTGTGAAGCATCCTGATGGATTTGTCATCATCAACTCGTAACAATGGGCGAGGTGTACATCGAGCGCCATAAGAGCCGCTCTTGATTCAAGCAAATGCTGCTTGCGAAGTTCCTTCCTCGTTGTATCGGACGGATAAATGCTGTTCGCTTTCTCCGCATTGTCTAAAACCTCCGCTGCGAGCCCTGAAACGGGGTCTGCCACAAGCCTTGAATAGCGTGACGATAAACGAGACAGGAAATTGATGGTCTGAACATAAATCTTATTTGCCGTGTTGACAAATTCAGCTTTGCTTTCAGACCGATGGGCTTTTAAGACCGACATAAACCCTCCTTTCATTCGTTTTGGATTTGCTTAGCCCTTCTGCAAATCTGCGAATTGGTACGCCCTTAATCGCAAAGGGTGTACCTTCTTGCGGATACTACAGTTGGGGGTGGGGGATGGGGCCCACTCAATACCGCAGAGGGTGTACCCATCCCCCAAATCGTTTGCACACGCCCACTGTCGTGGGCTTGATTCTGTTGATACAGGATTAGACTTTGAAAGCCGGGGCGAGCCCATAGGAATAACTGGCAATGTAGCCGGACGCGTTGCCGTAGGTGTTCACACTGCAGAAGTAGTAGGCGCCGTTGTAATAAGGAGACCGCTCCCACCAATGCGCAGTAGAACCTGTGCTGCTGTGGCGGTACTTCACCTTTGAGTTTCCAGAAGAATAATAGGCGTACTGCGCCTGATAGTCCTTCTCGTACTGGTTAGCATAGGAACGTGTCCCGAAAATCTCAAACTCAGCCAGAAGCGGGAGATAGTCAGTGGTTGCCGTCACGTTCGCCGTCACATTGGAGCTGTTGCCCTTATTGTCGGTGTACTTGGTCATCGGCTGCATCACCGCACGAAGGTCTGCCGGGAGAGCGGCCATCAGCGTGTTGGCGACAGGGCTTGTCGCACAGGTTGAGGTTGGATTGTTCCCCGTCGCAGAGGTGGTCTTGTCAGAACCGTATCCAGAAGGAGCCTTGTTGGTAGAGCCCAAAATGTCATACCGCATATCGCAAGCTGCCCAGCCGCCATAGTTGGAGCCATACTGGCCGGAGTTCCTGTGGTTCATCTGGAAATACTTCGTGCCGTTGTAACTCTGATAGCTGTTGTAGTAGTTATCAATCAGGCAAATATCCTTGCCGCCGCTTAGAGCCGTCTTGAACCCACCAAAGTGAATTCCTTTGCCCTCTTTAGCCGAATTGTGGTTGAAGCCGAGAATGTAGACATAATACGTCCCATTGATGGCCTGCTGGCCGACTGTACCGTTGATGGTAATAGCCTTGCAATCACCAACAGCCCAGTAGTTAGAGCCTTGGTCTGCTGCAGAAACCGTTCTAATGTCTGCCCAGCTTGTATCGTTGAGTGCCTTCTTATCCGGCATGAACTTTGCCGTGACAGCAACAGTCTTATTGGCAGGGGCTAAATGGTTGCTGCCCGCCGCAACCTTTACGGTGATAGTCGCAGAGCCGGTCTTCTGATTCACATTGCTGATGGTGACAGTCGTGCCGCTCACACTGACCGTAGCAACGCTTGTATCGCTGGAGGTGGCGGAAATCGTACCGTTGCCAGCACGGGTAACTGTCACAGTGGCGGTCAGTGCGCTTGCATTCAGCTCCACAGAAGTCTTATTCAAGCTAAGAGAGCCAGCCGCCTTGCCGATAGACCACTGAACCGTCTTGGCGGAAGTAGAGCCGTCGCTCCAGCAGTAGTCGCCCTTCGGTGTAAAGGTGGCGTTGTATGTACTGGCGTTGGTGCCAGATGTCGTGCCGCCGATAGTCAACTGCGTAGAGCTGTAATTGCTCCATGAAGGGGTCTGGCTGTTCCCGTTATAGGTCAGCGAACCGCTCTGCGCAGGAACATTTGCAATCGCAATTCGATTCGGCACGCCTGTAATACGGTTGGCCGCATTGGTATTAACGGCGCCATCCGTAGAAACAGGGAAGAAAGCGATGTAGTAGGTAGTGCCATTTGTAAGCCCGGTAATGGTAAAGCCGTTGGTGGCATACTGGTTGCGTGTGGTGCTGTTCAGCGCCAGCGTACCGTCTGATGGGTCAGTCGGATAGCTCCCGGTCTTATACACGACCTGCGTGCTCGCCCAGGTGGACACAGTGATACCGTCCGTCACAACGGTGGCGGCTGGGTCACCCCACTGCACAGTGATCTTCCCGTTACCGGCAGCGACTGCGCTCATGCCGGACACATTACCTGGGGCGACAGCGGCAGGAGTCGCGGTGAACTCATCGTCCGTGCTGTCTGTATACGTGCTGCTTGTAGTGTAGGGGAAGAACTTGTAGTAGTACGTCACGCCGTCAGTCAACCCGGAGTCGCAGAAATATGTGGTGCTGTACTGGTTTCGTGTCTTGCTGTCAAGAACTACCGTACCATCCCTGCGGCTCACAGGGGCGCTGCCGGCCTTACGCACCAGCAGGGTGCCTCCCCACGCGGCCAGGGTAGAGCCTGCCACGACCAGATCGTTCGGGTCAGTCCAACTGACATACACTTTCTCGTGCGCGGTTACGGTGGCGATATTAGTCACCGCCGCCAATGCCAGTCCGCCTGTACCGCCTCCACCGCCACCAGCGGGGAAATTTCCAAGAATAGGCATATTGATATCTCCTTTATCTCAAATTAGTCCAGCATGACGATGGTGACCGGGATGTCCAGTTCAGGCATCTCACCATCCGCAGAGATGATGATCTTGCCATCAGACTGTCCAGTGACGCATAGGATTGCTTCCCGTGCCATCTGACGCTGTTCAAATGTGGCGCTGTGCGCCACCTCGATGTGCCCGTTTTGATTTGCTTTCAGTCCAGCCACACTCAGTTCATATGTGTACGGAGCAGACACGCCTGACCAACCAGAAGACACCAGCGTCAGAGTCACGTCAGAACTGTGGTCGGCCTTCTCACCGAGAGCTGTGTCGATCTTGACCATGTTGGAGTCAGTCGTGTTGCTCATCTTTTCCAGCAGTTCCTTGACCTTCTCCTTCACATCGTCTGTCACATAGAGGCCATAGTTCGGTGTTGTGCTCATACGCTATCGCCTCCTTTTAGTCCAGAATGATGATTGTGATTGGGATGTCGCACCCCGGCTTATCTCCGTGATACACAACCGTGAATGACCCATCGGCCTGAGCGCAGATACGCATCTCCGCGTTTGCTGCTGCCTCGAACTCAGCCTGGGAAATATCCTGGGAGAGACCTGCGATACCGTTCTGGTTCGCAGTCAGACCGCTGATGCTGACGACCTGCTGGTTGTTGACCCACCCCGCTGCGGTGAGGACTTTGTGTACGGCGGAGCTTGACGAACCACCGCCATGTCCCCAGCTCAGCCATCCGTTGTTGTACCGCCACAGGATGCCGGTGTCTTTGACGAAATAGAACTTGTTGAGCGGCGCAAGGATCGCCTTCCGCTGTGCCTCAGTATCCAGTTCAATGATGTCCGTGAGCTGAATGCGCTCACCGGCCAGATCGTAGAAAACATTTTTCGTATCCGAGGTCATCAAGAACTGGCCTTCGCTGATGGGAAGCTGCGTGGTGTTCCGCGCCTTACTCTCAACTGTCACGTTTGGATTAAATAAGGCCATGTTGAATACCTCCCGTTATTGACGAAGGGAGGAGCCAAAGCCCCTCCCTCCAATCAGTTTGTCTCGTTGGCCGTTATTAGAACGTGCCCACAGTCAGAGCGACCACCATGGCGTCATGGTCGGTCTTGTCGGCAGCGGACATAGCGCCCGCCTTGCCGTTCGCGCCGGTGCTGTTGTTGGCAACAGCCACGTCCAGCTTCACGCCGTCGGCACCAACGCCCAGGCCGTTGGCATTCGCGGCGTCGATCTTCACGCTGACCTCGTTGGCGGCGGAGATGTCGATACCGTTGCCGGCGGTATACACATCCACCAGATCGTTCACGGGCAGGTAGACATGCTCGTCGGTAGCGGTGCCAGACTTGACATTGATCACGAAGTCAATGTACTTGTCGCCGACCTTCGCGCCGGTGTAGGGGTCGTCAGCGGTGGCGACTTCCTTGATCTCGGCGGACTTCACCAGGTAGTCCTTGGGGATGTTGATCTTGCCGCACTCAACAGCAGTCCTGGTCTCGTCGCCGTTGGGGTAGCGGTTGAGCACATAGGTCTTCAGGTAGCCGGTCTCAGCGGCAGCAGCTTCCTCGACCTTATAGGAGTCAGCGGAGTCAGGGGCGGGGACGAACAGACCCTCCTTGCCGGCCTCAGACGCGAGCTGGAGCTGGTTGCCGTCCTTGGTGGAGAGCTTCACCTTGACGGTGGGCTCAGAAGCAGTGCCGCCGATCTCCACGGAGTTGTCGCTGGCGCTCACGGTCACGGGGGTAATGACGGGCTTCCAGGCGGTGCCGTCCCACGCCTCACCCTTACCGGTGGCCTCGTCGATATACAGCACGCCCTGAGCAGGAGCGGTGGGCTTGTTGGCGGTGCCGTTGTAGAACCGAACAGGCTCGGTATACAGCTCATCGCCGAAGTACAGCTCACGGGTATTCGTGCAGAGATAGAAGCTGTCCGCGCTGCGGGAAGCGGGGAGGTTAGCCTTGAGACCCTTGTAAACGAGCTTACTGATGATTGCCATAATGCATCTTCCTTTCTTGTTGTCTATAATGAATAGTACGAATATATGCAAAACGGGCTATCGCCCTGTTGCATCAGAAATCACCGACCAACTGTCCGGTAACATCTTCCACTGTTGCAATCTCGCTCTCAGTGATGTCAGCGGCGGTGCCTCCATCCGGGACGCCAAAGGTCTTGATTTTTCCAGCGCTGACCCACGTCAGCCTGCTCCCAGTGTCGTCGTTGAACACATAGAACAGGTCGTCCTTAGCGGTAGCACGCTCCTCGTCGTCCGATGTCATCTTCCATGTTCCGTTGATGTTATACACACCAGATGTCAGCGAGCTGATCACAACGCCGTTCCCAGTGATATTGATCACGGGGCGGTTCTGCAGCATGTTATAGTCAGTGACTCCACCGCCACCACCGCCGCCTCCGCCAGACGCGGGCTGCTTGATCCATGTGTCGATATCAGACTGCAGGATATACTTGTCACCAGTGGCAATGACTTTCGCCGTGCTGCCTGCCTGCACTGTATAGGTATTGGTGTCGTCAACGTCATCCTGTGGAACGCCGCGATTAACAGTGGTCGGCAGATTCGCAACGTCAGCTTCTGTGTCGCACATGAAGTGCTTCGCGTGCGGGGATTGACCAGCGATCCAATATGCCATGCTTGTACCCTCCTTCCATATAAATTAGGTTGTAGATACGACGACCGGTTCGCCAATCATCGTATCCCCGGATTTAAGTTGCAGCTCCCTTGTGCCGTCGTCGAAGGCGAGTCCGTCTGCCTTTTCTGCAAGACCGTCTGCAAGTTTTTCTTCCATCTGTTTCTGCATACTGTAGATAAGGGACAGACCCTCATCTGTCACAAGGTCGTCCATGTTGGTAGACGCCATGACCTGCAGCATACATTCGCCGCTCTTGACAACCATAGGGGAGTTTGTCGGGCCGGCGTAGATGGTGAGGAAGGTGGTAACAGGGCCAGCATACCGTGTCAGTTTGCTGGTGACTGGCATGGTGAACTGGTAGTACGATTCGTTATACAGTTCCTTCTCTCGATGAAGCAAGTCGATGTCCGCAGTTCCGTCTGCGCGGATATAGCTCAGATACAGAGCGGCAGTGGCGGGATCGATATCGCCAACTTGCAGAGGCACAAGGAAGGTGAGCTTTTGGTTGAGGTGATCGCCTCTGTGGATCGCCTCACGAACTGTGATGACAAGCTCCATATCATCATTCAGTTTGATATAGAACATCACTTTCACCTCCTGATGGTTATAAATGTGACGCTATCCAGCAAGGATGATGTAGTAGAAATCATCCAGTGTCATGTCACCAAGATCCTCCAACGTTGTATCGCCGAGGTCAGACATAAGTCTGTATCGTTTGAGTTGAGATTCAGAAACCTCCGCGTCAATCCACACGTCCACATCTTCGGGGTATATCAGCTTAATCAGAACTGCTGACATATCTGCCATGATCTGTACGATGGTCTCCGCAGTCTCTATCTTCCTCGCCTTCGTACCGGTAACCTTTGCGTCAACTGAAATGCCGCTATACCCACGACCAAGCGAGTGGTATAGCTTTGTGCCAAGACATGTCACAGCCATTTCAATACCGGCAACGGCATCGAACCCGATACGTTTACACAAGCTCGCCAAAGTGGCGTCCATGCAAATCTCGGTGTCGAGATCCAGAAGCCCTTTCTTCAGTTCGCCCTGAACCTCGACATCGAGAGTAGTGTCTGCACGTAGCGTCAAGATACTTTTCTTCAGCGTATCGGTCACGTTCGCGCCGACCACGATACCGGTATTCATTTGCCCAAGAGACTTCGCAATCTTTGTGACAAGCGGATTGACCGCCATGACCATACCTGCTTCCGCCCGGTTCAGGACGGTCTCCAGGGTGCCGAGATTCTTGGCGTCCATCACGATTGGTTCGTTGACTGGCTTCGCAATATTGGTTGCTTTCAAATCGACAGACGCATCCATCACAGTCTGGAGACTTAGACGCTCCAAACATGTTTTGATAAGGCGGTCGATCTGCGCATTTACCTCGATACCAGACTGGGCAGCAGCAATACGCATCAGTTTGCACCCCTGCAAAACAGCGTCAACGATGATACGATCTGTCACAGAGATACCATCACGATACGGAAGAGACTGGATAAGGATGTCACACTCTATCAGGTGGCGCCGCAGAAAGACATCAAATTGCTTAGCCATACGCCACCTCCGTGATTACACAGGATTCTGCATACTCAGGTTCAGATAGTTTGCGGGGATAGACATGATGGTTGCGGGCTCGATACTGCGCGGAGTGGAGAGTGGGCCGTACTGGAGCAGGTTCCCGTTGGTCAGTGCGTCATAGATGACGAAGTGGGTAGCAGTACCCCAGCTCGCGGTACTCTCAGGGAAGTCGATAGCCGCCGTGTTCGTCACAACGCCGCTGGACGGGGCGCCCAGGCTGGTCAGCTCCATACGGGTGTAGCCGGAACCAGATGGTTCTGTCACGTTGGTGCCATTGATATTCGGAGCAGTTGTACTCAGGCCGATGTAATACTTGCTCGGCAGAGGAGTCAGGGTGCCTGAGCCATAGACATTGCCCGCCACGACATTCAGAAAATAGGTAGTCGTCATTTTTCGTTCCTCCTTGTTGAAATGGGCATAATAAAAGCCGGTCGCTATACGCGCCGGTTACGATGTGATGAAGCCCTTATTGATGTTGTTGATGATATACATGAGCCCTTGCTTTGGGATCTCGATATTGCCTGACACATCCTTGATGGATATCTGGTAGATGTACTTGCCAGACAACTTATATGTCTCCTCCGGGGTAAGCTCAACAGACAGGACATTGAGCGATGTACCGTCCTGGTTCTCCAGAACTGTCATGTCCTTGCGCAAAATCGGTGATCCATTCTTATTATTGAAACTCACGATAGAGAAGCTGCTGATACAGCCGACCATACTGAACGGCTTCTTGCCCTGGTAGAAGTACATGTTGAACAAAAGCTCCTGTGTCTCGCCGCCAACAAACTCAATGGTCGGCAACACATATGGGTTAAAGCATTCAATCATGCGGTATCACCGCCTTTCCTGCTCCTTCGGATCTGCGTCCTCACCGCTCACATTCTCGATAATGTCGCAGCCGGACAGGGTACCAGCCAAACCTTCAAGGATGGCGATACTACCGGACAGGTTGTCGAGGTTTGGTTTTCCCCTGACATACACATTGTTGAGTGCGGCCAGAACAGCCTCGATCCGTTGCATGATTTCGTCTTTCATTTCTTTTCCTCCTTGATATTCACATTGCATTTATGGCGCGGTTCAACGCCGCGCTCAGGGCTGGGAAGTACCATCCGTATATAGTACCTCCCCTTGATACTCCAGATATTGAAGTATCAGCTACACCAGATCTCCAACAAAGGGTGTTGATACCCTGTGCCACAGCGCTGAAAGATGAGGCATACATGATCTTGTCACTCCCCATTTTGCTACCAGAACTGACATAGCTCATGGAATATTTCTTCACGGTTATACCGTATTCGATTGCTTCATTAACTCTATCAATGAAGCTGTTCCACCGGGACGCTGTGAGATTTGTGATCAAGCCTTGGCTGTTGAATGCGTTTGACTCACTCCATGTCCAACTCCATGTATCTGGTTTTGCAACTGACTGCTTCGTCTCAAATGAACCGGAGTCTGTGTAGATATCAAGCCATGTAATATTTGAGGAAGAACCTCCATACCCGAGCTTCGCATACCAACTATATGTCTTCCCAGGGGAAAGACCAGTGATAGTCCTATAGAAGCTCGTCCCAGAACCATCACTGGTGTTTGTCCCTGTGACTGTATATACTCTCCCTCCGACTTGTAACTGCACAAAACGTTTTCCGGTATATCCTTTGTCACCACCAGAAAACCTCGCGGAGAAATTGGATGAAGTTTCTGTATGGCCGCTGAAGGATGCTCTGAATGTTGCCATACGATTCCTCCTATCCGAAAGTAGCTGTCGCTTTGAGGCCAGTCACTGTTGCGCCGCTGAAATCACAGTACCCATGAAATGAGGTATGGTTAAAACCCCAATTTGCATACGCACCACATGGACTTTGGAATATAACGTACGGAGCATCACCCTGATAATATCCAATGTTCATCATATGGTAAAGAGTTGTTCCAAAATATCCATACATACTATACCCGCCTGTCCATCGGTTTGAATATTGGCTCCTGGGCATAACAACAAACTCGTCCGCATAGATCGTCGGGCTGTATATCTCTGTACCGTTGATAAACGTACCGCCTCTGAACGTTCCGTTTGCAATGCGCTTTGCAAGATTTTCCGCAGCTGCAGAATCTGCAAGTGAATAAGCGTAGTTCGCTGTATTCTGTGCTGACGCAATACGGTTGTCGATTTCTGATGTACCAGTCACCGCGCCCCAACTGATACTACCGTCTTTGATATACACATTCCCACTACTGTCAACCTTGAATTTCCAGTTTGCCTTATTTGGAACATAGATCTCAGGGCCGACCAGCGTAGCGCCAGAAGCGTTCATAAGTCCGGTCACGGTTGGAGAGTTCAGCACACCGCTCACAGTCGCGTTGGTCATGTTCGCATGGTCAATAGTCGCCGTCTTGATAGTAGCATTGTTGATGGTAGCAGAATCCAGCGTGGCGCCCTTTGAGTAGATTGTCCCGTCCTTCTTGACCCAGAACTTCGCACGGGACGGTGTATACGACCCGGCCCAAAAAGCATACGCATAATTTGGATTGTCTGCAGAATACAATGGGTCTCCATTGATACCAACCTCGTACCCTGATGTGTTAGATACGAGCTCACTTGTATTGATGGTAAATCCACCGATCTTACCACCAGCCTGTGCGAAAATCTTTCCGCGAAAGTACACACTACCATCACGGATGTCCAGGTAGAAGTTGGAGTTGGTCGGCATACCATCTGAGTCGAGCGTGATCTTGCCCCTACTGTCGATGAATGCTGGTGTTACCGTTGTCCCGCTTGTGGTATACAGGTTGCCATTCCCACCCACGATGCCATACTTCGGGTCGATGATGATCTTCCCTCCGTTATCTTTTTGAAGGATAAAGGTTGCGTTGTTCAGCCAAGCGCCGGAGGCATCCACCTTGAACTGCATCACGCCTGTGTCATTTTCGTTCTCAATCACCAGGTTATTACCGACGATCAGTTTGCCTCCGATGACCTCGGCGTTGACAACGAAGTTGCTCCCCCCGTCTGGTGTGGCAATCAAACCGATGCCAACCTTCGCGTGTTCCCAGTTGTCATCTGTCATGGCGATCATGCGGTCAACCATGCGGATCTGATATCTGGAACCAACGCCTATGGTCAGTCCGGTCGCGTCATACTTGACCGTACCTGAACCACCAAGCACCGCATTCTTTGCAGCATCCAATGCGTCTGACATGAACTTCGATACCTCTGACGCCTGCGACGTTGTCTGGTTGTAGATATACTTGCTTGCGTCAAAGCTGCGGCTGTTCGAATAGCTCTTCTCGATCATGTCTGCGAGAGTATTCGTTTCGTCAGGTCTCTTGAAGCGGTTGGAGAATACGATGGAGAACGCGCTGCGATCCTCAAAGCTCAGCTCAAACTCAATGATATATGGTGTAACAACGTACGGCCCAACATTCAGGTACACGCCTTTGCCAAGCTCCAGTCCATCTCGGAACGGGGCGAACTCCTGCTCAAACAGGAAGTTTCCAGAATCCACAGTGAACTCATAGGTGGGTGTTGCAAGGTCTTTGAGAACTTTGACCGCGTAGTCATACAGCTCCATCTGAACGGAGTATTTCTGATAGTCGCTGACATTGCCGGTCAGGAACATTGACCCGGACGAAACAGTAAACTTCATTGTTGTTCCTTCGTTCGTAGTCACACCATCCACCGTCACAGGGGCGACATTACTTGATAGCCCTGAGTACGTACCGGATATCGTAATGAGACCACTTGAGGCCGTTTTAGTCCCGACGTGGATCGTCCCGGCATACACGCTCATAACGAATGCGCCGTTGTTCTTTGTCTCTACCGTTCCCCTGATAATGTCACATGAGATAGACATACTGCCGGACAGCGCGAGTGTACCGCCGGCAAGTACGAACATCCGCTTTGAGAACTTGCCCGTCAGATCAACCATGGATATCGACGAACTGCTGATGGAAACATTCGTATTAGGTACAGAATAAGATTCACCAGACACAGTGGCATCTACAGTAGACGCAACGAATGTCTTCTCAGTGATATCCTGTTCTGTCATATAGTTTGACAGTTCCTTATACTCACTGTCGGTGAAATACTTCTTGATTGACAGCTCGTCAACGATAGCTTTGATCTCATCTGTGTACGATGCCAGTTCTCTTTTTGATGTATCTATCTCATTCTGTTTGGCATCGATCTCAGCCTTCTTGGCCTTGATGTTCGCGTTGATTGTATTCAGCAGATTCTGTTGGCTCGCTTTTCCGGCGGCTGTTGTTTCCATAGCCAGCGCCTGAATCGTAACGCTCTGCTGATTGATCATGGAGTCAAGCTGACCGTTCAGATCTGTAAGCTCAGCCTGTTCTGCAAGAACCTTTGCCGTCGTAGAAGCCTGCAAAGCGACAAGGCCCTTATAGTACATCTGGTTGCTCAGTACGCTGCTCTGCCAGCTATTCCACTTATCAGCGAGATCCCCCTTGATATCACCGTTCGCAATAAAATACGAAAGGTCATATATCCAGTTGGTACCAGTTGGATTGACTGCACGGATATCCAGATTGTCTGCACCATACGGGCTAAGTGCCGTGACAAGCTCGTCGCTTTTCTCGGTTATATCCAGCTTCTCTACCAGATTGTCGAAGTCAAGATAGATTGGCAGGTTAGCTATCCGCTGGTCGCTGTCATAGACATTGATGGTTCTCTCGTATGTATCGAACACAAATACACAGCGATATTTCTCAGGTGCGCTGTTGTATATGAACTGGAGCAAATAGTTGTCATACCCGTCGAATGTACGATACTTACCAATCAGTGTCGGTGAGACATATCCGATTCTCCATCCGATCGCGGTCTCTTGAATACGACCAAGCACCGTGTCTGTTGGTGACGCTGGGTTCCAAAAGTTGAACGTACCTTCCTCCAGAAAGAACTTTTTAGATTCCAACGTTTTCTCATAGGAGTATCCGGTGACATGCTTGATTTCAGAGATACCGTCAGCGGATGTCTTTGGGTTGATGATTTCATACACGCCATAGTGTTCTGTGTAAATCTGCTTATGACCACACAGATACTTGTATATGGGATTTTCCACACCGTCGATGACGGCTGGAACATCGAATGAAATCTCGCTTGGTTCAGAAAACTTGATGTTCAGTTTGAGTTTGTGTACGCCGGGTATCACGCCGATCACTTTGTCGCTCAGTGTTTTCAGCATCAGCTCTGGCATCTCAGGATTGCCATCCCGGTCGAACTCAATCTTTGAATAGTCGAGATACATCCTGCACCTCCTTACGCTGACACGTTATACAAGAACCTACCGTAGATTGTCAGTGTCCCATTCCCGGTAACAACAAGATTGTTGTCTCCATGGACAAGCCTGAAGAACTTCATACAATCTTTGAACCCATCGTACAGATTGAACTTGTTGTCTTGGTCTTGTATGATTCCATTGCGATTATCAATGTTCACGACAGCGGCGCCGGTAGGTATGTCGCTCAGCAGAAATTCCCTGCCGCCATCATCTGCATTGACAATCTTCAGCTCCGTTGTACCAAGTGCAGGGCGGAAAGAAATATACGGCTTAAAATACTCACGGACTGAGCCGTTGTTGCGGAACAGAATATTGGTCTCGCCGTTGATAGTGTAGCTCTCCTCAAACGGATATCCGTAGGCGTACGGGCAATCACACAGGACGTTTGCTTCAAAAGCAACAGGGAGCCAACTGTGTGCGAGAGGAGTCAGCTTAGTGATCAGACACCGGAACTGGACATGCTCCAAATCCGGCTGGTCGATAGACAGCCACTGATACTGTTGGTGACCTGTCAACCACATGGAAATGTTCTGCAGGTCATACCTGTCCAGCGGGTTCTCCGCGCCGAAGACCAGCTTAAACTCCAGTGG
>OFGJ01000238.1_pt1 | contig 52831 bp, 56 predicted proteins | sample 1521731 | NCBI WGS metagenome assembly OFGJ01 (sample SAMEA3504126, study PRJEB24116) | mouse gut metagenome | biome: mouse gut; feature: mouse-associated habitat; material: faeces | place: Denmark | collected 2011 | reverse complement strand
ATTTTTCCTGATCCGGTAAGGGCGAACCTCTTTTTGGCACCGGAGTTAGTTTTAATCTTAGGCATTTGAGTTTGTTGTTAAATGTATTAATTCAAGTGATTGTTCACTGTGGTTTCTTTTTGGGTGAGAGCATGATGATCATGCGCTTTCCTTCCAGAACGGGCATCTGTTCTACCTTGCCGTATTCCTCAAGGTCGTTGGCGAAGCGGAGCAGCAGAACCTCTCCCTGCTCCTTGAACAGGATGGAGCGTCCGCGGAAGAACACGTAGGCTTTCACCTTGGCGCCTTCCTGAAGGAATCCCATGGCGTGCTTGAGCTTGAAGTTGTAGTCATGGTCGTCAGTCTGAGGACCGAAACGGATCTCCTTGACCACTACTTTCTGGGCTTTGGCTTTCTGCTCCTTCTGATGCTTTTTCTGCTGATAGAGGAACTTCTGATAGTCAAGAATCTTGCATACCGGCGGGTTAGCGGTAGGTGATATCTCTATCAGGTCAAGGCCCTGCTCATCGGCTATGCGGATGGCCTCCTGAATGGAATATATTCCGGTGGTAACGTTGTCGCCTACCAAGCGCACTTCGCGTGCACGGATGCGCTCGTTGATATTGTAGGGGTCTTTGACGTTACGGTCGCCTCTACGGACGGGGCCTCCTTGATTTCTGCGGGGGCCGGGAACAAAAGGTTTTTTCTCCATTCAGTGGGGTTATTGATTAATCGATGCTTCGACTTCTTGAGCCAAATTTTCTGCAAAGGTAGTAATTTTCATCGTACCTTTATCACCTTCGCCCTGTTTTCTTACCGAAACTTCATCTTTTTCAGCTTCTTTTTCGCCTACAATGAGCATGTAGGGTATGCGTTTGAGCTCATTGTCGCGGATTTTCTTGCCGATTTTTTCGTTTCGGTCGTCAACGAGTGCGCGGATGTCGGCCTGTGCGAGGGTGTCGGCCACGCGGTAGGCGTAGTCGTTGAACTTCTCGCTGATGGGGAGAACCACTACCTGGTCGGGTGCGAGCCAGAGCGGGAAGCGTCCGGCTGTGTGCTCGAGCAGTACGGCTACGAAGCGTTCCATTGAGCCGAAGGGCGCGCGGTGGATCATGACGGGACGGTGCTTCTGGTTGTCCGAGCCGGTGTATTCGAGCTGGAAGCGTTCGGGCAGGTTGTAGTCTACCTGAATGGTTCCGAGCTGCCAGCGGCGTCCCAGGGCGTCCTTGACCATGAAGTCGAGCTTGGGACCGTAGAATGCGGCTTCGCCAAGTTCGGTGCGTGCGTTGAGGCCTTTTTCGGCGCAGGCTTCTATGATGGCCTGTTCGGCGAGGTGCCAGTTTTCTTCGCTGCCTATGTATTTCTCCTTGTTGTTGGGGTCGCGGAGCGATATCTGCGCTTCGTAGTTGTCAAATTTCAGAGCCTTGAATATGTAGAGGATGATGTCCACTACCTTCAGGAACTCGTCCTTGATCTGGTTGGGGGCGCAGAAGATATGGGCATCGTCCTGCGTAAATCCGCGTACGCGTGTCAGTCCGTGGAGTTCGCCGCTCTGTTCGTAGCGGTAGACGGTGCCGAATTCAGCAAGGCGAAGGGGAAGGTCGCGGTAGCTGCGCGGCACGGCGCGGAATATTTCACAGTGGTGGGGGCAGTTCATGGGCTTGAGCAGATACTCCTCGCCCTCTTCCGGAGTGTGGATGGGCTGGAATGAGTCCTTGCCATACTTGGCGTAGTGGCCGGAGGTGACGTAGAGCATCTTGTTGCCGATGTGGGGGGTGATTACCTGCTGGTAGCCGTAGCGCTTCTGTATTTTGCGCAGGAACTGTTCGAGGCGGTCACGCAGGGCGGCGCCTTTGGGGAGCCAGAGGGGCAGGCCTGCACCAACGTTGGGTGAGAACGCGAAGAGCTCCATCTCCTTGCCGAGCTTGCGGTGGTCGCGCTTCTTGGCTTCTTCGAGCAGGGCCAGGTATTCGTCCAGCATTTTCTGCTTGGGGAAGGTTATGCCATATACGCGCACCAACTGCTGACGCTTTTCATCACCACGCCAGTAGGCTCCGGCGAGCGACATTATCTTGACAGCCTTGATGGGGGCGGTGTCGGGGATATGCGGACCGCGGCAGAGATCGGTAAAGGCACCCTGTGTGTAGGTGGTTATGTGACCGTCCTCAAGCTCGCTGATAAGCTCGCATTTGTATGTTTCGCCACGTTCGCCAAACATCTTCAGCGCGTCGTCCTTTGATATGTCGGCGCGTACAATGGGGTGCTTGGTGCGGGCAAGTTCAATCATTTTCTTTTCTATCCGCGGGAAGTCGGCAGCGGTAATGGTGTGTCCGGCGGGGTCGATGTCATAGTAAAATCCATTTTCGATGGCCGGGCCGATGCCGAATTTTACTCCGGGGAAGAGCTCTTGCAGGGCTTCGGCAAGCAGGTGGGCCGAGCTGTGCCAGAATGCATGCTTGCCTTCGCGGTCGTCCCATTTGAACAGCTGCAGTGATGCGTCGGCTTCAATAGGACGGGAGAGATCCCATTCCTGACCGTCGACGGAGGCTGCAAGTACATCCTGAGCAAGACGCGGGCTGATGCTGCGTGCTATTTCGAGGGGGGTGATTCCGCTCTCGAACTGCTTTACGGAATTGTCGGGAAAAGTGATGTTTATCATTGATTATTAATAGTTTGATTCATGTTGACGAGCCGAAGGCATACGCCACCGGCAATATCGTGTGCAAATTTAGCTTATTTATTTGAGTTTTCAATCGCTTAGACATTTTATTTTGCGATACCTGAAAAAGTAATTATCTTTGTGATATAACCTCACATCATACCATCACTACACAGAAAGATTATGCAGCAGAACTACGATAAAATCATTGAGCAGCGGGCCGAACGAGTGTTCAGTATCATGAAGCTGAGAGTAGCATCCGGCGATCTGGACCGTCTGAGGGCCGCTTTCAATCTTGCCCGCAAGGCTCATGCCTCACAGAAGCGTAAGACCGGCGAGCCGTATATACTGCATCCTATAGCTGTGGCCACGATAGCGGCCGAGGAACTTAATCTGGGCACTAATCCTGTGATAGCTTGCTTTCTGCATGATGTGGTGGAGGATACTGACTATACACTTGAGGATATCGAGCGGCGCTTTGGCGAGGACGTGGCTTTTCTGGTCAAGGTGGTCACGAAGCAGAAGAAGGACAAGTACGAAATGTCGAAGCAGCTCGACAATTTCAAGCAGATGCTCGTGTCGGTGCAGTATGACATACGCGCTCTACTGGTGAAACTGGCCGACCGTCTGCACAACATGCGCACGCTGTCGTCCATGCGCCCCGACAAGCAGATGAAGATTGCTGGAGAGACCGACTATTTCTATGCCCCTCTGGCCAACCGCCTCGGGCTATATACCGTAAAGACGGAGCTTGAGAATCTGAGCTTCCGCTTCCGGTGTCCGCATGAATACAATGAAATTTCAACTGCCATAGCCCGCGATGAAGCGTTTCAGCGCGAGCGCCTGGGGCATTTCTGTGATGATATCCGTGCCATCCTGCGGCAGGAGGGGATTCACGCCGAGGTGTATGTGGAATACCGCAAGCCTTACAGCCTGTGGCGCAAGATGCATAAGTTTGGCGATGACTTCAATCATTTGAAGTACCGCCATTTCACCGAGGTGGTGTTTGAGACTCCCCAGGATATCTCGGAGAAGAACATGGCACTGAAAATATACTCGATGCTTACCGACCGCTTCAAGGAGAAGCCGGGAGGGATATCGAACTATATCGACTCGCCAAAGGAGAACGGCTACCAGAGCTTCCATGTGAAGCTGCTGGCCGACTTCGGACGATGGCAGGAGGTGCATATCAGCAGCCGCCGCATGGTGCGCGACTCGCAGCTGGGATGCGTGGCTGAGCGGCATGAGGACAATATAGCACGGTGGATTGAGAAGTTCCGCAGTGTGCTGCGCGACGTTGCGGGTGAGAACCGCGACGGTGGCAACTTTATAGAAAAGGTGGTCACCTCGTTCTACAACGATGATATAATGGCGTTCACTCCCAAGGGGCAGCCGGTGATTCTGCCGCAGCGGTCAACGGTGCTTGACTTTGCCTATGATATCAGCGACACGCTGGGCAATCATGCCAAATGCGCCCGGATCAACAATCAGCTCGCCTCGGTAAAGACGCGTCTGCATCGCGGCGATGTAGTTGAAATCATTACTTCCGATGACCAGCATCCGGCTGACGACTGGATGCAGCATGTGCTGACCTACAAGGCCAAGAAAGGGATAGAGAAGTATTTCGATGAGCTGCCGGTGCCGGTGTACAACCGCTGCCATCACTGCAACCCGATGCCGGGCGAGGAGGTGGTAGGCTTCCGCGAGGCGGACGGACGGGTGACGATACATAAGCGCGACTGTGCCACTGTCATCAGGCTTGCCACACAGCAGGGTGATAATATCGTTTCGGTCAATTTCGAATCGGACGGCACGCTGTATCCTGTCACGGTCAAGGTTCGGGCTGTCGACCGCGTGCATCTGTTTGTGGACCTTGTGGACAGTATCACCAATGAATTCAATCTGTCTATTGACAGCATCCATGCTGACACGACAGACTCTATCGTGACGTTTGAGATGTCATTTTCTGTCCACTCGTTCGGCGAGCTGCAGGCTATAATGAGGCATATCGGCTCGCTCGACGGGGTTGATGAAGTGCGCCGCGTGGAGAATTGTCCCTCTTAGAAGAAGCGGCGGTGTTCGGCGCTGTACTCGAGTCCGAGTTCCTTCATGCGCTGCATCAGTTGGTCGATGTCGACATGCAGGTCGTCGCAAAGCTCCTCGAGTGAGCTGTAATTGTCGCGGAGCTTCATGTTGAGGAAGCTCTGAAGTATGGCCGGATCCTTGGGCAGATTATCCATATTGATCTATTTTTAGCAATCGTTATTGTGTTCTGATTATGCGGGTGCAAAATTAATAAAAAAAGAAGAGAGAATCCTTCTATCAGGTTCTCTCCCCCAGCATGTGTGCGTTTTTCAAAAACTATTATCAATGGCACAAAGATAAATAAAAGGCGCAAATTACCCCCCCCCTATTCGTTAAAATAAGTTAACAAAAGGAGCCAAATTCTTAATATATAATGAAAAAAACAGGAATAAGGCAGTCAAACATCGAACTTCTCCGCATCCTGAGCATGATGATGGTTCTTGCTGTGCATTTCGACGGCGCCGCATTGGGATTGCCTCTTCCTGTAGGACTTGGAAGCACGGATGCCGCATGGTGGTGGCGCACTTCGGTCGAGACCCTGTCGATAGTTGGTGTCAACTGCTTCACTCTCATATCGGGATATTTCGGAATAAGAGCTTCGGTGCGTGGATTGCTTACGTTTGTCACCCAGTGCGTGTTCTACTCCGTGGCCATGTATTCGGTATGTGCGCTGTGCGGAGTGGTCAGCTTCAGTTTCGCGGCATGGGGTGAGAGCTGGTTGGCGTTGACACATACCGATCTGTGGTATGTGCCGGCCTACCTGTGTCTATATTTGCTAAGTCCGTTCATCAACGCCGGAATGGAGCGGCTCACTGACCGTCAGCTGTTGCTGTGGACCGGTATTTTTGTGCTTGTCAATCTGTATGCCGGATGGTGGTGGGGTGCATCGTTCAATCCTAACGGCTACACTGTGGTGCAGCTTGTCATGATGTACTGCGTGGGCTCTGCCGTGAGGCGTATGCTGTCAGGCGTGCCGCCGGGCGTGGGATGGTCATTATACTTAGGCGCGTCAGCATTTACGGCGGTGGCTGCCGCCTACATGGCTCCTCTGAAAGTGTATGCCTACAATTCCCCGCTGGTGATAGTGGCTTCCGTTGGATTGCTCCTGGCTTTTGCCGGCATGCAGTTCCGGTCAGGTTTTATCAACTATGTGGCACGTTCATCATTTGCCGTATATCTGATTCATAAAAACAAGCTGATATGGGTGTCCATGGTAAAGCCTGTGGCCATCGCGGCATGGGGCGCCGGCAGTCTGTGGATAGCCACCGGATCATTGCTGGCTTTCATAGCTGTAACTTTCGCAGTGGCTGTGGCGGCCGATTACGTACGCCGTGGAGTATGTTTGCCTCTGATTGGAGCTTTGTTTGGCAAATAAATTTGCTTTTGCGCTCCACTTATTCGTATCTTTGCCCCGCAATGTCACGTAAATATCTAATATCCTTTTTATCCCTGACGCTGCCCATGCTGATGTCATGTGGCGGTCAGACTGCGGCCGGAGCCGTAGAAGTCAGCATCAATGCATCAGTGCCGGCTCAGAAGATGGCCGACAGTATAGCTGCCTTGCACACTCCGGCTGAATCGGCGGCTCTGTTTGTAGGCTGGCTTGATGAATCGGAAGCTGCTGACGTGACTTATGCCCGAGAATTTGCTGTAAAGCTCCATGACGCCTATGGGGAGCGGGGCGGTAGCTTCTATATGGCGGTCGATTCGATGGCAGCCGCGCTTCCACTCGAGCATCAGGCCCGAATACTTGTGGCTGTAGCCCCATCGGCCGGCGTGCTTGGAAAAGCTGTGCGCGGCGATGCTGACTCTGCACAGCTCGTACCTCTGATTATAAACATATATGGCCCGGATACGGAGAGCGCCGATGCCTTCCGCAGAGGGCTTGCAAAATAGAACTTTTTTAGACATGCTTACTCAACAGGACTATGCCGGCATAGTGGAATCGGAAATACGCCGGCTGCAGTTGCCTGCAGCTCCCGCAGGCTTGTATGAACCAATACGCTATGCGCTTGACTGCGGCGGGAAGCGGCTCCGCCCGGTGCTGACACTCGCCGCTTGCGATGCGTTTGGCGCCGACTGCGAACGTGCCCTCAATCAGGCTGTAGGTGTAGAGATGTTCCATAATTTCACTCTCCTTCATGACGATGTGATGGACAAGGCCGATATGCGCCGCGGACGTCCTACGGTGCATGTGGAGTGGGATGAACGCACAGCCATCCTGTCGGGCGATGCCATGCTGACCCTGTCGCAGCACATAGCCTCGCAGGGGTGCTCGCCTGAGCAGCTCCCGCGCATAATGGAGCTATACAACCGTACTGCCATGCAGGTATATGAAGGGCAGCAGTACGACATGGATTTTGAATCGCGCCATGATGTCAGCGTGGAGGAATATATGGAAATGATACGTCTGAAAACCTCCGTGCTGCTCGGCTGCGCCTGTGAGGCTGGTGCCATAATGGCCGGGGCCGGTCAGGGCGCATGCAAGGCACTGTATGACTTCGGCGTAGCGTTGGGACTGGCCTTCCAGCTCCAGGATGACTATCTTGACACGTATGGCGACCCGATGGTGTTCGGTAAGGAGATAGGTGGCGATATAGCCAATGATAAAAAGACGTGGTTCAACATCATAGCTTCCTCAGAGGATCTTACCGGAGTGATGAAGGCCGAGATGTCACACCCGTCGGAACCTGCGGTGAAGTTTGAGCGTGTCAAGGCTGTATATGATGCTCTTGATCTGCCTGCACGCTGCCATGAATTGATTGACCGCTACATACAGCAGGCCATTGACTGCCTTGATGAAGCTGAGCTTATTCCGGCTGCAAAGAATTTCTTTGTAGAACTTGCCCTGAAGTCAAGCACTCGTAAATACTGATCCGAATGTTGATAGATACGCATACACATCTCTATCTTCCTGAATTTGAGGGTGGCGGCGCAGCGGCTGTGCATCGGGCTCTGGAGGCCGGCGTGGGGCATATGATGATGCCTAATGTTGATCTTACCACCGTCGGACCCATGAGGGCGCTGCATGCCGAATTGCCCGATGTTACCTCCATGGCCATGGGGCTGCATCCTACAGAGGTGAATGAAAGCTGGCGCGATGTCCTGGCCGAAACTATTGCGGAGATTGACCGCAATCCGTCAGATTATAAGGCTATCGGAGAGATTGGTATCGACCTGTACTGGGACGCTACCTTCCGCGAACAGCAGATGCAGGTGCTTGATGAGCAGCTCAGCGTAGCTGAACGGATGAATCTGCCGGTAATAATCCACTGTCGTGATGGGCAGGAACCTATGCTTGAAGTGATGCAGGGGCATCGCGGTCTGTCAGGAGTGATGCACAGCTTCGGCGGGACGCCAAAGGATGTCGATGACATACGCCGTGTGGTTGATTTCTACTTTGGTATAAATGGAATTGTCACTTTCAAGAATTCAAAAGTAGGGGAGTCGTTGCCCGCCATTGGAGCCGACCGTCTGCTGCTTGAAACCGACTCGCCATATCTGGCTCCTGTGCCACATCGCGGCAAGCGCAACGAAAGCGCTTATCTGCCGCACGTGTGTGGCCATATTGCAGCCCGTCTTGAACGTAGCGCGGATGAGATGGCTGAGATTACCACAGCCAACGCCAAAACGCTTTTCCATATCTAAGCAGGTACTGGATATATAAACAGATAGAAGAGGCTCTGCTGAGTCTCTTCTGTCTGTTTATACATGTGAGTGTTTTTATTTGCTTACTTCAAGGGTAAAGGGGAGAGTCTTGCCGGTGTAAGCCGTCATGTCGCCGTTGAATGATGTCGGTGTGAGTACCCCTGTGAAGCTACCTGTCACCTGTCCTTTATTGTTCTGCTCTTCAAGCGTGATTTTGCCTGTTTTCTTGTCGAAGTTTTTCACTGTGAGGGTCAGGGCATTTGAGGGACCGTACTTGTCATAGTAATATGTTCCGTCCTTTAGTCCGCGGTTTATGGTCATGTGTATTGCATGCTTTCCGCCGAGTTTGCCTGCAAGAGCGAATGGGCCGTCGCCAAGATTTGCTGAACCACCTTTTGGCATGTCCTTCACGTATTCAGCATATTCATTGCCCGTAGGAGTATAGTTTTCGAAGAATTGCTCTCTTGACGGGATTTTCATAGTGATGGCTTTGATGGATGATCCTGCATGCCATGAGAACATGCTTTCGTAGCGTGCTGATCCTTTGGCCGGGATGTCTATACCTTTGGTGATTCGGTTGGATGAGGTATCCATTCCTCCGCCCATGTAGGTATCCAGCCATGTTATTTCATATTCATCGGCCTTCACGGGCTGATCGGTGTTGTTTACAAGAGTGAAGTATCCTGTACCGGTATCCATGCCGAATTGAGGATCCTTTGTCACGGTGAAGCCTGCATTTGTCACTGCATTCTTGCGGGCTGCCACATATTTGTCAAACAGATCGGCGCTTAAGCTTGCCACATTGCCGACTATTTCAGCGAGCTGTGTATCTGTGGGCGATGGAGTCTGTTTGAATGCTCCAACTTTTTCGGCAAAAGCTATTGTTGAGGCCGGATATTTGAATATGCCTTTTGAAGAAGTTATGGTCATAGCTCCATCTTCAGAGGTGCGGACCACGATGGATGCGCCGTTGCCAAGCGTCACGTTGTAGACACCTGCCGAGTCGGCGGGGGTGACAGTTATGCTGTCGGCCACAAGCGTGAGGGCAATTGAATCGGCAGCCTCGATTCCCGGGTAGATAGCCGCGAGTGAGTCTGTCTGATGATTTTGGACTTTAGTGGCGAAATCAGTTGCAAAGTCGCGCACGGCCTTTTCATTACCGTCGGAGCATGACCCGGCTAATGTCAGCACAATAGCAGAGGCGCAGATTAATTGTAGTTTTTTCATGTTTAGTGATTGGTTATTAAAAGGGAGTTTTGGCAAATGTACGGAAAATATGCTTACAAGAATTGAAATAGTGAAAAAACTTTAATACTGATTCTTCTCGTATTGGGGGAATGTATTGGATTCAGGTTGCCGTTATATGAAAATAAGAAGAGGGCCAGACGTTGAGTCTGGCCCTCTTGAAGTATAATCAGATGCTGATTAGATACCTTGGAGTTTGAAGGTGATGGGCACTGTGTACCATACGTTCACGGCGTGTCCGTTCATCTTACCGGGTGTGAATTTGGGAAGTGATTTTACCACACGTACAGCTTCCTTGTCAAGGTCGGGGTCTTTACCGCGAACCACTTTTACCTGACCTACTGAACCGGTCTTGGTAACAACGAACTGTACAGTTACCTTACCCTGAATGCCGTTTTCCTGAGCTACGGGCGGGTAGTTGATGTGTGATCCAATCCACTTAAGGAGGGCAGCGTCACCACCGGGGAATACCGGGGGCTGTTCCACTGATTCGAACACTTTGTTGTCATCTTCCTTAGGCTTTTCTTCCTTCTTTTCTTCAACCACTACAACTTCCTTGTGCTCTTTGGCCTGGATGATGTCATCGACACCGCGGTCCTCGTTGACTTTACCAACGGCGGTTTCGGTTTCTTTGAGTTCGTCCTGGCTCTTCATTTCCTCCTTAACCTCGTTGTCCTTAACGATAGAAATTTCGGTAAGTTTCACGGTGTTGAGAAGGTCTTCCTTGAGCACTTCGGGCTGTTCGGGTTCTTCGATACGTTGCTGTTCTTCTTCGGGCTCTTCTTCAGGAGCTTCCTCAGTTATCATTTCAGCGAGTACCTGTTCGTTGGTGTCCTCGGGACGGGCTTCTGCTGATTTGATCACTGTGTTTACAAGGAATGCAAGTGCGAAGAGAAGTGCTATGACGATGACGATTACAATCATCGCCTTGTTGTGACGGCCGTTGGAGGCTTTGCGGAGCTGGTATGCACCGAACTCTTTGTTCTTGCCTTCAAAGACTATGTCCGTCCATTCTTTTGATGAAAGATCTACATCTTTTGCCATTTTCTTGATAGTTTTAGGTTAATATATATCTTTCGTCAATTATTTAGCACGTTCTTTACCGAGGAAGTCGAGAATCAGGATTGAGTCAGTCTTGGTGATGTTGTCAATCTGATAGCGCGAAATCTGGTTGATCTGCATTTCGTCAAGAGCTCCGATAAGGCTTTCCCATGAAGCTTCAGGGGTGGCCTTGATGATCACAACAGGACGGGTAAGAGTGGAGTCGTTACGGATCTCTTTAGCTTTAGCCTGATAGATTGAGTCGTTGATGTCCTTGTTGGGTGAGAATTTCTTTTCACGCCAGTCAACTTTCAGCTTGTCAATCTTGTCAAGCACCTGCTTGTTGCGGTCATGGAGTATTTTGCGGATACCACGCTGGAGGCTGCCGTCATTGCCAAGGAAAGTTTCCTTTTTAATGGTGTTCTCAACGAGTCTGCCGTCGGGGGTTACGTCGGTGAGGTTGGGCTGTCCTTCGTAGTAGTAAACGATATTCATGGGACGACCTTCGTCATCTTTCTTGATATCGCCTTTTTCGTCACGGTCAGTTGTGACGATCAGGGTAATAGCTTCCGATTCTTTAGCTTTGTTCTTGTCCTCCTGTTCAACCTTCTCATTGGTAGGAAGGGTGATCTGGAGTGTCTGCGACTTAATCATCGTGGTACAAAGCATGAAGAACGTAATCAGAAGCATGTTCATATCCACCATAGGTGTGAAGTCTACGTGGATAGACATCTTTTTCTGGGCGCCTTTTTTCTTTTTGCCCTTGTCGGATTGTTCTATCTGTGCCATTTTGATTAGTCTTGCTCGGTTTTAAGTGCAGTCATTAAGCTGAAACGGTTCATTTTCAGAGTCTGGAGGTTGTCAAGCACGTGGTGTACGGTGCTGTAGGGAGTGCCTTTGTCAGCTTTAACGGCTATACCTTCGCCCTTTTTCATAGAGCTCTGGAGGTTGTCGTTGCCGCTTGAGTAGATGGCACGCATCCAAATCTGAAATTCGTTAGGCTTGTCAAGGTCGTGGTTATCGTCGATAGGAATTCCAACGTCGGCTCGGGTCATATCTGCGATAACTTTGTCCTGCTCGGTCTGTGACATTCTTAGGAACTGGGGCAGGGCCTGGAAGGGCACGCCAAATGTGTTAAGCTTAGAGAACACATTGACATCTGCTTCAGTCAGGTTCACTTTCTTGTTAGGGTGAAGACGGTTGTATTCCGATACGGCCTTCGAGAGGATCTCCTTGCGGATTTCTTCGGTAGCCCAGGCTCCATCGGCCACAGAGGGGTCGGCTTCACCTGATACGGATATGAACACCTTTCCTTCGGGGCTAACGAGGATGCTCGCCAGGTTGGCGGTGGGCACCTTCTGTTCTGATACTGATGACGGAGTCATTACAGTAACAGGTTCCTTCTGAAGGAAGGTCGAGGTCAACATGAAGAAAGTAAGCAAAAGAACGGTCACGTCACTCATCGCGGTCATGTCGATGAGAGTGCTCTTTCTTTTAATTTTTACTTTTCCCATATTACTTCAATTAGAGGATTAATTTAATTAATGTGTAATAGGGGATTAGTGAGTTGCTGCGAATGTCTGTACAATCGAGAAACCGATTTCGTCGATAGCGTAGGTGAGGTTATCGATTTTGTTGGTGTAGAAGTTGTAGGAAATTACAGCGAATGCGCCGGTTGCGATACCGAAGGCAGTGTTCACAAGTGCCTCAGAAATACCGGTTGAAAGAGCTGATGAGTCAGGAGCACCTGAGTTAGACAGAGCCTGGAATGATTTGATCATACCGATCACAGTACCGAGAAGACCGACGAGAGTACCGAGGGTAGTCATGGTAGCAACGATGGGGAGGTTCTGCTGGAGGGCAGGCATTTCGAGAGCGGTAGCTTCTTCAACTTCTTTCTGAAGAGTAGCAACTTTCTGTTCTTTGGTGAGAACGGTGTTCTTGTCCATTTCTTCGTAGCGAACGAGAGCGGCAGCAACAACAGCAGCTACAGAGCCTTTCTGCTTCTTGCAGAGATCCTGAGCACCGGCGATGTCGTTCTTAGCAAGGCAGTTCTTCACAGCAGCAACGAACTTAGCGGTGTTGCCTTTGCCTTTTGCGCTTGAAAGAGCGATCCAACGTTCAACAGAGAGAACGATCACAGTGAGGAAGAGGGTCTGAAGAACAGGCACGATGATACCGCCCTTGAAGATAGTACCGATAAGGTCAACGGGGTGAGCCTTGTCGATTCCCCATACGGTCCAGTTTGCAGTTGCACCCTCAAATGATTCGGGATCGAAGTGGCTGGGATTGCCGAAGAAGAAGAGGAAGAGGCAAACAGCGACAACGAAGCAAACGATGATCACGAGGAATGCGTTCTTGATGCCTTTCACATTTTTCTTGTTAGTGGGTTGTTTTTTAGCCTGAGGCTTTGCCTGGGGCTGAATGGGCTTTGTAGCTTCCATAATTTAAATTACTAATTTGTTAAATGATTTAATGGTTATTTAGTTATTGGATTTCAGACAAATGAAATGGTTTTAGATTAATAAGGCGATGATCTTTAAAATGTCCGGACAAAGCCGACCCATCGTTAGTCACAAACGCTAATGCAAAAGTATTGATAAAATTCCCAATCTCCAAATATTTATTCTCCAAAAATGGAGTTTTATAGAAATAAATTGTTCGGCTACAGTTTTTTTTGTGATTGTTTCTGAAATTTTGTCAAAATTCAATAACTTTGCATGCAAAACACAATAAACAGACTTCATATAACAGCCAAACATGTATAGCCACATCACTCTCCATCGCGGACTGGATCTCAATTTGCAGGGAAAAGTGGAACAAGGAGCAGAGGCCGGATCGATGGTAATGCCGTCGATCATCGCTATCTGCCCTGACGATTTTCCCGGACTTACGCCAAAGGTCGTTGTAAAAGCCGGCGACCACGTTGAGGCAGGCCAGCCCCTGATGATCGACAAAAACCGGGAGGAAATAAAGATCGTTTCTCCGGTCAACGGCACCGTCGGTGAGATTGTGCGCGGTGAACGCCGCAAGATTCTGCGCGTGACCGTGACACCCGATGCCTCCGCAAACACACAGGCCGCGACCTCCGGTAAAGGAGCCGCCGATGCAACTGCCGTCAAGGCAGCACTGATGAACTCCGGACTGTGGGCCATGATGCGTCAGTTGCCCTACGACATCATCCCCGAATCAGATGCCGTTCCGGCCAACATATTCATCACGACATTTGACAGCGCACCGCTTGCTCCCGACATGCACACAGCCGTCAGCGGCAAAGCAGCCGAGATCAAAGCCGGCATTAAAGCTCTCCTGACCCAAACCGCCGGATCTTTGTATATAAGCGTCCGCGACATCGCCAAGACAGAGCCGCTGCTTGGCAATGATCTGAAAGACAATCAACGCGTCACTGTTGCTGAGATAAGTGGCAAACATCCTGCCGGGCTACCAAGCATTCAGGCAGCCAACCTCGCCCCTGTCAACAAGGGTGAAAGCGTATGGATGCTTGATATCATAACACTCGCCCGGATCGGCGACATGATTCTGAACGGACGCTGCGACTGGTCGACAGAAGTCGCCCTGACAGGATCAGAGGTAAAAACGCCCCATATGATCCGCACCGTAAACGGAGCTGCGATAGAGCCGCTGATCGCCGGATCGCTGAAAGACAACGACCACAACACACGAATCATATCCGGCAACGTGCTCACCGGCATAAATGTCGGTGCCGACGGCTTCCTGCGTTTCCCCTACCGACAGATCACCGTTATCCCCGAGGGCGACGATGTTGACGAATTCATGGGCTGGGCCTCCATGAGCCCCAACAAGATGAGCCAGAACCGCTCATTCATCTCCCGTTTATTCGGAAAGAAACTATTTGCACCCGATGCACGCATCAACGGCGGACGTCGCGCAATGATCATGTCGGAACAATACGAAAAAGTTCTGCCAATGGACATCATGGCCGAATACCTGATCAAGGCCATCATCTCACGCAACATAGAACAGATGGAAGCACTCGGAATCTACGAAGTCACACCGGCCGACTTCGCCCTATGCGAATATGTCGATCCCTCCAAACTGGAACTTCAGAAGATTGTGCGCGAAGGCCTCGACTACCTACGCAAGGAACTGAGCTGATCCCCTACTCTGATTACGAAAAAACAAAACAATAGCAGAAATCATGCTAAGAAAATATCTCGACAAAATCAAACCCAACTTCATGCCCGGAGGAAAGCTGCAGGCGTTCCGTTCCGTGTTCGACGGATTTGAGACATTTCTCTACACACCCAAATCCACCTCAACCTCCGGAGTGCATGTCCACGACGCGATCGACTCGAAACGAGTGATGATCATAGTCGTCTTAGCCCTCATCCCGTGTCTGCTTTTCGGCATGTACAACGCCGGATACCAGAACGCCCTTTGCTCGGGCGCTGAAATGACCCACTGGGAGATGTTCCTCTACGGCTTTCTGGCCATCCTGCCGAAACTTGTGGTCACCTACGTCGTAGGCCTCGGAATCGAATTCATCGTAGCCCAGAAACGCGGAGAAGAAATTCAGGAAGGCTTCCTGGTGACAGGTATCCTCGTGCCGCTGATCTGTCCCATCACCACTCCACTATGGATGCTTGCCGTGGCGACAGCATTTTCCGTCATTTTTGTTAAAGAGGTGTTCGGCGGAACAGGCTACAATATTTTCAACGTGGCTCTCGTGACACGCGCATTCCTCTTCTTCGCCTACCCGGCCAAGATGAGTGGTGACAGTGCGTTCATCCCCAACGAACCGATCTGCGGCCTGGGTGGTACCGTCACATACGCCGATGGCGTTTCCGGAGCGACCCCACTCGGCCAGATCTCTACAGGCGCACAGCAGATTACCGACGCAATCGGCGATCCCGTGAGCACCTGGGACGCATTCCTCGGCCTTATCCCCGGATCATTCGGCGAAACGTCGACACTCTGCATCCTGATCGGCGCCGCGCTGCTTCTGCTGACCGGCATCGCCAGCTGGAGAATCATGCTCTCCGTATTTGCAGGAGGACTCGTGATGGGCTTCATTGCCAATACATTCCCCTCGGAACTCTATCCGGCATCAATGTTGTCGCCGGTCGACCAGCTCGTGTACGGCGGATTCGCATTTGCAGCCGTGTTCATGGCCACCGATCCCGTAACAGCGGCCCGAACAGCCACCGGCAAATATATCTACGGCTTCCTTGTCGGCGTGATAGCAATACTTATCCGCGTCTACAACACCGGCTATCCTGAGGGTGCAATGCTCGCCGTGCTGCTGATGAACGCATTCGCGCCATTGATCGACTATTGCGTAGTGCAGACCAACATCAGCCGCCGCCTGCGCCGACTCAGAGACAAAGCATAACTAAACCCACGGCAAACAAGAAACGAAATGAACAAGCAAAGCAACATATACACCACGATCTACATTATCGTGTTAGTGCTGATCGTCGGCACTGTCTTAGCCGTGACGTCGCTTTCACTCCGCGACCGACAGCAGGACAACGTCAACGCCGACAAAATGCGTCAGATACTCGCATCTGTCAAGATCACCGCCAACGATGGCGACATCAAACAGGTGTTTGACCGCTACATAGTTGAACAAATGGTTATCAACAATGCCGGCGAGAAAATAGAAGGCAACGCATTCGATATCGATGTGGCAACTGAAATAAAACTTCCCGATGCCGAGCGCAAACTCCCGGTATTCGTCTGCAAGACCGACGACGGATCGACAAAATATATCCTTCCGGCATACGGCGCAGGACTCTGGGGCCCGATCTGGGGATATATAGCTGTTGACTCCGATGGTACCACCATCTATGGCGCGTTCTTCGCCCATCAGGGCGAGACTCCCGGACTGGGAGCCGAGATCGAGAAGCCGGCATTCTGCGACCAATTCGCAGGAAAACAGCTTATCACTGACGGCAACTTCCATCCGATCAACGTTGTCAAAGCCGGTCAGACTCCTGCAGGAGCTGAAGCCTATACCGTAGACGGTGTGTCCGGCGGCACAATCACCAGTAAAGGTGTGGCAGCCATGCTTTCCAACTGCCTGACACCCTACAAGTCATTCCTTGAAAACTTAAGCAACAAATAACCATGGCTGAAAAAGTTAGCAATAAAAGCGTTCTTTTCAATCCATTTTCAAAGAACAATCCGGTCATTGTACAGGTGCTCGGCATCTGCTCCGTGCTGGCTGTCACAGCCAAACTCGAACCGGCAATAGTGATGGGCATCTCGGTAATAGCCGTGCTTGCCTTCTCCAATGTGATCATCTCCCTGATCCGCAACACTATCCCCACCAACATACGAATCATTGTCCAACTCGTAGTGGTGGCCGGACTGGTTGTGATTGTCAATCAGCTCCTGATGGCCTACACCTACGATGTCAGCAAACAGCTGTCAGTCTTCATCGGGCTTATAATCACCAACTGTATTCTCATGGGACGCCTGGAAGCGTTTGCCATGGCCAACAAGCCGTGGCCCTCGTTTCTCGATGGCGTTGGCAATGGTGTGGGCTATGCCATCATCCTCATCATCGTGGCATTCTTCCGCGAACTGCTCGGAAGCGGCACGCTGCTGGGATATCAGGTGGTGCCCCAATGGTGCTATGAGCACGGATATGTCAACAACGGCCTGATGATTCTCCCTCCGATGGCCCTTATCGTAGTGGGATGCATCATCTGGATCCACCGCTCGATCAATAAAGATCTTCAGGACGATTGAACCAATTAAAGAACACAAGAAAAGATGGAAAATCTAAACTTATTCATACGCTCGATCTTTGTCGACAACATGATCTTTGCCTACTTCTTAGGCATGTGTTCATTCCTCGCCGTATCGAAAAACGTCAAGACAGCTCTCGGACTTGGTGTCGCCGTCACGTTCATGCTCGTGATCACACTCCCGATCAACTATCTGCTTGAAACCTATGTGCTCCGCGCCGGAGCTCTCCAATGGCTCGGACCGGAATATGCCGACGTAGATCTCAGCTTCCTTTCGCTGATCATGTTTATCGCCGTGATAGCATCCATGACCCAGCTGGTGGAGATGGCAGTAGAGAAATACAGCCCTTCGCTCTATGGCTCACTCGGCATCTTCCTGCCGCTGATCGCCGTCAACTGCGCCATCCTCGGCGGTTCGCTCTTCATGCAGCAGCGCGAATTCTCAAGTGTGCTGACAGCTGTATGCGCTGGTGGTGGCTGGGGTATAGGCTGGCTACTCGCCATTGTTGCCATCGCAGCTATCCGCGAACGCCTCGCCACATATTCCAATATACCCCGTCCGTTGCGCGGCATCGGCATAACATTCATCCTCACCGCGCTTATGGGCATCGCATTCATGAGTTTCCTCGGCATAAAAATCTGACGCAGACATGTTACTACAATCAAGCATACTATTATCAGTAGCCTCGCTGACAGTTCTTTCCGGCGTAGGCATATTCCTCCTGATCACATTGTTGCTCGTCGCAGTACTGCTGACAGCGAAGCATTTCCTTGTGCATTCAGGCAAAGTCACCATCACGATCAACAAGGACACGAACGTGGAGGCCAATTCCGGCAAAGCATTGCTATCCACCATGGCCGACAACGACATATTCCTCCCCTCGGCATGCGGCGGCAAAGGCAGCTGCGGCCAATGCAAAGTTCAGGTGTTGAGCGGAGGCGGAGAAATTCTTCCGACTGAGACCGTACATTTCAGCCGCAAAGAGGTCAAGAACAACTGGCGTCTGGCCTGTCAGGTCAAAGTAAAGGAGGACATGGAGATCGCAGTCCCGGCATCGGTACTCGACATCAAGGAATATGAATGTACAGTTGTCTCCAACAAGAACGTGTCCACCTTCATCAAGGAATTCATCGTTGCCCTTCCGGAAGGAGAACACATGGACTTCATCCCGGGCTCTTACGCTCAGATCAAGATTCCAAAATTCTCGATGGACTACGACAAGGACATAGACAAAGACTCCATCGGAGCGGAATACCTGCCTGCATGGGAAAAATTCGGTCTGTTCTCTCTGAAATGTCACAACGACGAACCCACTGTAAGAGCATACTCAATGGCCAACTATCCGGCCGAAGGCGACCGCTTCATGCTGACAGTCCGCATAGCCACTCCCCCGTTCAAACCGAAACCTGCGGTTGGATTCATGGATGTGATGCCCGGCATAGCATCAAGCTATATCTTCACCCTGAAGCCCGGTGACAAAGTGCTCATGAGCGGTCCTTACGGAGATTTCCACCCCATTTTCGACTCCAAGAAAGAGATGATGTGGATTGGCGGTGGCGCCGGCATGGCACCCCTCCGCGCACAGATCATGCACATGACCAAGACCCTCCACACCACAGATCGCGTGATGAACTACTTCTACGGCGCACGCGCCCTCAACGAAGTGTTCTATCTCGACGACTTCCTGCAGCTGGAGAAAGAATTCCCCAACTTCCATTTCCATCTTGCTCTCGACCGTCCCGATCCGGCAGCCGATGCCGCAGGTGTGAAATATACCCCCGGCTTCGTGCATCAGGTGATCTACAACACATATCTCAAAGATCACGAGAATCCGGAAGACATCGAATACTACATGTGCGGTCCCGGCCCGATGAGCAACGCCGTAAACCAGATGCTCGACTCTCTCGGCGTTGAACCTGAGAACATCCACTACGACAACTTCGGAGGATAATCACATCGATCGGACGGTCATAAAAGCTGACCGCCGCCATTACAACAACAAGACCCGAGCCGGAATTTCATCCGGCTCGGGTTTTCACTAAAAATCTGAGTTATTGCGCCTTCCAAGCGTTAAAACCCAGCCTGCAATTTGCACAAAAAATACAGATTCACTATATTTGTAGCGTAACCGGCAGTATAATCCGGTCATAAGACATTTTAAGGCGTTTACCCAAGCGCTTGTTCCGGCAGATCCGAATCTCGCAAATTCACAAATCTCTCACCGGACAAGGCATAGGTAGGTGTCCCATAGGTATATCACATCTTGTCGCTACATGGAAAAGTAGGCAGCGGCATCGAATATCCGTATATCTGACGTGGGAACCCTGCACAGCTCGTTCCGAGAGAAAGGCATTTGCGAGAGCCAGGATTTGTGGGATGAGTTCAACAGGTAGAAACTCCCACGTCTTTTTTTGTAATCATAAGCGATCGCTACAGGTGATGGATTGGGAGTAACCACACGAATATCATTATCAACCAACTTCCAAACCACCCTCCTGCAATGAAAAACGGAAAAATCAAACAGATCATCACTTCCGCTGTGATAATCCTCGCATGCGCGATGTCTGTGCAAGCACAAAAGAAGAATGTACTTGTCTCACCGACCACCGGCGAAACCGTCAGCACAGACGACCTTGACAAGATCCATGCAAAGATTGTGGAGGGTCTATCCAATCTCCAGACCGTCAACATCCTTGACGCCACAGACGATGGCGCGGAAGCTGATTTCATATTCAAATGCAATATTGATTCCGTGTGCATATATCCGAAGAAACAAGCTGACGGGAAAACTACCTACGTCACCGAATTCAATTTAAAAGCAGATGTGTTTTCCCCGGATAATGAGGGACTGGCCTGGTCTATACCAGTTCAAGTCTACAATACCATGGTAATGAAAACATTTGAAGACAAGCGGCTGTCGGCTCAGTCGGCTCTTGAATGGGTTGCTGAGAAAATAGAGCGCAAAGTTTGGGAGCCTTTTGCTATCCGCGGACAACTGCTTGGCGTTGAAGAGAGCAAAAACGGTAAGGCATCAAAAGTGAGCATCGAGATCGGCTCACTCAAGGGCGCTTCGAAAAACCAGGAGTTCAATGTCTATCTCCCCGACCCCAAAATAGTTGACAAGAAAGGTAACCTCAAAGAGAACAAACCTATCGGCAAAGTCAAGGTAGAGGACATGGGTGATGAGGTCTCCGTTTGCAAAGTCAGCGGTGGCGGCGATAGAATCTATGAGGCATTCCTTGAAAATCCCGAGCAACTCACAGTCCTGTCAAAGGGTCCCACAAAAGGATTCATCAACGACAAAAAATATCAGGCACAAGTTGGTGCGGAATACATCTGGATAACAGAGCAGATGGTCAATTCGGTCAAGGAACTGGTGGGCGAAGGCATCAGTGCCGGAAAAGAGATTGGAAGCATGTTCTGATAACAACCACAGGATTATGAAACGACTTATAACTGCCTTGTCAATCCTGATGGCACTCGCGATGTCTTCGCATAGTCAGCACCGGGTTGTTGTAAACACCGACATCTCCGGAACAGGCTACCTGTATGCAGAAGAGGTGTTCAACTCTGTTGTAGGAAGCCTAAGAAAGATAGGCTTTCTCGAACTGATGGGGAGCAACTGGCACGGAACAGAAGAGGGCGACTTCCAGATCAACATCCGTGTTGACGCCATGATCAGAGTTCCGGTCACAGATAACGACAGCAAATATAGCTACCGCTGTAAAATTCCATATCAACTGAGCATAGTCCGACTTTCCGATAACGTCAACATCGCATCCCAATCCTTTCATGCAGAGGGTATGTCGGACAAGAACATCGCAGATGCCGCGGCCCATTCCATCCGCAAGAGCCAACCTAAGGTACTGAAATTCATAAACGACAAGATGCCCTACTATGGCGAAGTTCTTGAAGTGTCGGAAGCCGACGGCAATAAGGCGCATGCACTCTACATATCCCTGGGATCGCACGTCGGCATTGAAAAAGGACAAGTCCTTGAGGTTAAGCAAAAAGCCATGGCCGCCGGTCGCCTCTATTATAAGACCCTCGGAAAAGTGAAGATAGAAGAGGTGGAGGGAGAGGAAGGATCGCGTTGCAAAGTGACCGATGGCCACGAAAAAATCCTCAAAGCCTTCATAGAGACTCCGGAAGATCTCAAAGTACAGACCGCCATGAAATGGATGATCGGCGATTGGTTGGAAACCCTATAAGACTCTATATTCCGATGAATACCCGAAAACTCATAACACTCTCTGTTATCCTTATTGTACCATCGTTAGTTCCAACGCCAGCATCAGCAATCTCCGCAAGCGATGAGCCCGGATACGTACACTACGGTTCCGTCTACAACCGCGTGAAAGACATTTCTCTTGCCGGCAAAGAGGAAGCCCGGGAGCTGACAGTGGAACTGAACGACGGGACAACAGCAGTCAAAGGAGGGATAGCCACGATCTATCTGCGCCACGAAGTAAGAGGTAGAATAATGCACCGCCGCCTCGGCGAGGCCAAGGTAGAGGAATTTCTCGGTAAGAACCTCATAAGGCTTAAAGTCACCAAAGGACACAAGGAAATCTATCTTGCCTACATTGACTCACCCGATATGCTATACGCAAAATAAGTGCCTGTCACAAAATAAATAAGCACTGCCACATAACAAAATCCATCAGAATGAAACTACTCATCACCCTGCTCCTAAGCATCGTATCATTTGCCGCGAATGCCCAATATGAGTATTCCAACAGCATCACCCATATCTCCGGAAGCGACAATAACATAATTCTTCAGGTCGCAGTCCAAGCCCACGACAAGAAAGAGCTTGAACCGATGGCCTGCAAATCAATTGTCTACGCATATCTGTTCAACGGCATCCCCGGTGTAGGTGATGGCGAGCCGCTACTCGACGACAATGATTCCAGATTGCATGCAGCCTATTTAAGGGCGTTGTTCGACACTAAATATACCGTCTACGCCAATATGCCGCGCAAGATCGACGGACCACGCAAGAACACCGCCGGGATGCAGGAGGCCACATACCAGATCAAATTCCATAAATCGGCATTCGACAAGGATCTCATGGCTTATAATCTGATACAAGGGGGTGAAACCAAACCTGAACTGCCGTCAATTATGGTTGTCCCGTTCCGACAGGATGGTCAAAGCTACCGGCAGATTCTTGACAGCAAGCCGGAGATACGTCTTGCCATAAGCAAAGTACAGACGGCATTCAGTCAGGCAGGCTACACAACCATCGACTTCATAGCAAAACTTGAGGCCGCCGAACGCCACTCCGACTTCACTTCCGACAACGCCGATTCATTCGCCGCCCAACTGATACGCAACTCAGGATCGGACATATATGTTTCGGTCGACTGCTCGGTTATCAAAACATACAATAACATCCATGTTGGACTTGCAATGAAAGCTTACTACTCGGCCAACGGAAATATCACTGCCAGTGCCACTTCCAGCTATGACGGCAACAGCACCATAGACCGCTGCTACATCGGAGCCATCCACAAGGCGATGCCAGAGTTGCTGCGCCAGATAAAATGGCCTCCCACAAAAATAGATTCCAAACTAACCATAGGCGTAGGCGCTGAATCAATGATAGACCTCGACCACGTTTTCGAACAGACCGGAACCACCATTGCCGAGGAGATCAGAAGCTGGGTTAAGAAAAATGCCCGTGCATTCCATCAGCAGGGACTATCATCAACCGAAATAATCTTTGACTCCATCACTATGCCAAAGGATTGCGATTCAACCGACTTTGCCATGAAACTCGCACAATATCTGCGCCGCAAAGGCATCTCAGCGAAATACACCATTGATGGTCTATCCATCTACATAACAATAACAGACTGACCGTATGAAACACATAATGGCAATCCTGCTGGCACTCCTTGCCGCAACCGGCGTCTCGGCAAAGAAACAGCCGGACTGGATCAAAAGCAAACCTGCTGATACCGGTTTTTATACCGGCATAGGCTCAGCTCCGGTTTCCGCTCCCGATCACGACCGTCAGGCCAAAGAGAATGCCCTTTCCGATCTCATGTCGGAAATAAAGATCACGATTGAGAACCAATCCCTATTGTCGCGGATCGACGAAAACGGCAAATACTCCGAACGCTACACCAACGACATCCGGTCCAAATCAAAAGCATGGCTTGAGGGCTACGAACTTGTTGACACCTACAATGACGGCGAACAATATTGGGTGTATTACCGTCTTGAAAGGGAAAAGTATGCCCGTCTGCGCGAAACGCGTAGCAAGGAAGCTTCAGAAACAGCCCTCGATCTATGGCTGAAAGCCAACAAATCATTGAAGAACGGAGAATTCATCAATGCAGCCAGCCTATACGCCCAAGGGATCAGGACGCTTGAACCATTCGGGGACATGCGACTTGAAGTTGTGGCCGACGGAACAACAATGAACATAGCCTCGGAACTCACCTACTCACTGCAGTCGATGTTCAGCCAATTCAGCATGACGCTGACACCGCCTAAAATGACCGTGACACCCTTTAATGCTGAAGCATCCGAGATCCTTGTCAGAATAAAATCAGGTTCAGACAATCTGCAAGGAATTGCCCTCAGCGCCACCATAGATGCAGGATCGGCGAAAATAAACGTCAAAGCTCCTACCGACAGATCAGGTCATACACGGATATCGGTTTCCGACGTTTCGGCAAAGCCATCGCAAAGACATATCACCATCACTCCCCTGCTCGACTTCGACGGGATATTCAACACCCCGGCACTTGAAACCTTAGCCACGCCACTTATAAAGATGATCCGTCCGGGCAAAGTGTCGGTAGAGATCAAAGACTCCGGTCTTAAAGCCTGCTATACCATATCTGATTCCGAATCAGCCAATATAGGCCGACAGATAGCTACATTCATCAACAAAAGCTATTTCGACATAGTTGAGAGCGACACTGCGGCCGATCTCCGTTTCGACATCACGACATCGTTCCGTCAGGGCAACATAGTTAGCGGTCCGATGTACGACATGCGCGAATATTTCAGCACGGTCACAGTGACCGTCACCGACCTCAACAGCCAATCGGTTGTAGCCACAGCCCATATCGATGATATGCGAAGCGTCGCTCCGGCAAAAACTTCCGTAAAGAAAGCCCGTAACGACGCCAACCGTCAGGTCCTGAAAAAAATTCAGAAAGAACTTGACTCACAGCTTCTGGCCGCAAAATTTCAACGCAAGGCAATCGAACGGCAGAACGGTACTGTCACAAATGACGCATTTTTCTACTCAGATCAGGATGAGGACTGATAACCCCGAAACATGAATAAATAAATTTTTAATCACCAACATAAACCAATCAATCATGAAACTCTCTACAGCATTTATCCTCGCAACCGCAATCCTCGCATCATCGGCATGCGCATCAGCCAAAAAGCCCAAAGCAAACAAAGGCGAATCTGAAATCACGCTTCTCTGCGATTACACCACCGATGAGACAGCGTTCTATGCCAATGCAGTTGAAGAAAGCACCAACATGCAGATGGCAAAAGATAAAGCAGCATTGGCCGCACGCGCAGAGATTGCCCAGGCTGTCAAAATGTCGATCGAGACATTTACCCAGCAATACCGTAATGACGAGAACGCGGAAGCCCAGCAGAAAACAGATAACTCCATGCAATCTATCACCGTTCAGACCATGTCGGGCTGTATCATTGTCTGCAACCGCATTGTGCGTACCGACAGCGGAAAATATCGCGCATACGTCTCCATGAAACTGCCCAAGGACGACGTTGTCAACGCCATCCGCGAAGCCCTTGCCAAAGACGACGCATCAAAATCGCTCGACCAACGTCAGGCCGAATTTGAGAAAGCCATCCAGAACGCCATCATTAAATCCAACAAATAAACAAGACGTTCATGAAACGACTCCATAGACCAAAACCGGCTGTTTTTCTGCTCTGCGGTATGTTAAGCGTTGCCGCACAAGCCCAGGAAAGTGACTGGGAAAAAGCGTTTTGGCAAAGAGCAAAAGAGCATGCGGAGGCTTTTGATGCCACAACCAGAAGCCACTTCGAGAAAATGCGTTCGAATTTCAATGCAGAATATGCCGAAGCCCTCAACGGAATCTGGAAAGAATATCAAGTCATAGCCCCTACCCCACGTCCACAGCGAATAGAGCCTAAAACACCTCCTGTGGCTCCGAAAGAAGCCCTGCTGCCGGAAAAACCGCTGAATGTGGTACCGGAAAAAGTAGTGCTTCCTCCACCGGTCGTGAAACCTATTCAGCTCACAATCCCAGATAATCCATGCATAACGGTGGCCCAGAACGTGCCGAGCATGAAAGTAGACTTCTTCGAGACAATTTGTGAAATAGGGTTGTATTCATTCGAGCCCATCAGCTACAATCAGGATCGGCTTTTGCTTGGCGACGAATGGAAAAAACTCGAATCAAATGAAAACACAGGTAAGCTGATCGACGATTGTGTTCGTCTGCGTGAGGCATTATCTCTTTGCGACATGGGATATCTGTGGCTATGCGAGACCATATCCGCCAGAATATATCCGCAATCCAAGGATTCGCAGGCATTCCTCACAGCATATCTGATGAACCAGACAGGCTACGACGTCAAACTCGGACTTACCAGGAAAGGGCTGACCGTTCTGATGCACACCGATCTTCCGCTCGACGGTCAATATTCCATAATGTTCAGCGACACAAAATACTTTGTACGCGACAAAGAACTGGCATTACTGCCTATCAGATCCTACGAAGGCTTCTATGCTCCATCGGAAACGATACCGTTGCGAATAGTACCTGACCGCATGCCAAAGCTTGATCCCAAGCGGATTTCCCCGGTTGTCTACAGCTCCAAGCAATGGTCGTCGGAACCTGAATTTCAGGTAACTGTCAGCAAACATGAGATGGAATTTTTCGCTGATTATCCGTGGATGTCATGGGAACACTACATCCGCGCCCCCCTGTCGGACAACTTCCGCAATGAGGTTCTCCCTCCGATGCGTGAGATGGTAAGTGGGCTCAGCACCTTTGATGGAGTGCGCAAACTGCTTTCTTTTGTGCAATTCGGATTTGAGTACATGACAGATAATGACCAATACGGACATGAAAAGGTCAATTTCCCGGAAGAAAACTTCTATTATCCGGCCAACGACTGTGAGGACCGTTCTATTCTATTCGCCACTCTGGTACGTGAGATCTACGGACTCGATGTCGTGTTGCTCCACTACCCCAACCATCTTAGCACAGCCGTCGATTTCGGTGACCCAACCATCAAAGGGGATGCCATAAGCCTTGACGGCCGCCATTATGTGATGTGCGATCCGACTTACATTGGAGCGCGTATCGGCATGACGATGGATCAATATCGTGGTGTGATGCCCGAAGTCTATCGCCAGTAATAGAGATCATCAGACCATGGCAGGGAGCAAGGACAACGGATCTAAAAGAATAAGCTTCATCAAAGCAGCTACTGGAGCTATGGTAATAACTATCCTTACCATAGCCGTAGCGCAGATCCTGACCGGTGCGATGACATCACTTGAAGCGTTCACTCCCAGAGAGAAGATGAACGATTTCAGTTTCAGTGATTTCTATACTCTGTCGGCCAGCAATGCCAATGCCGTTATCCCTGACAGCAACATAACTATTGTAGCACTTGACGGTTGCACGCGTGCCCAGATGGGGCACGCGATCGCAACCATCGACTCTTGCCATGCATCCGTGATCGGGATCGACCTGATATTCAATCCACCGACCACCACGCCCGACGATCCTGTGATAGCCGCCATCGACTCTTTGCCAAACATCGTGCTTCCAGTCACTCTCAAAGAACCCACAGGACATTGTTTCACAGCCGCCGAAGCATCATATTTCGAACCCTTGCTGGTCAATGAGCATGAACATGGAGCCGTCAATATCAACGGTACGTTTGAAAACTCCACAACCCGGTATTTCAAGGCTGAGTTTGAAACAATCCATGGCCCCGTACCATCAATTGCCACCATTATATCCGACATCTACGATCCGGGGGCAGGATCAGAACTGCTTGAACGCGACAAAGACATTGAACTGATCAATTTTTCCAGCCGGGTGTTCAATATTCTCAAACCACATGAGCTATCTGCCAATGCCGATCTGCTTCGCGGAAAAATTGTACTCATAGGCTATATCGACGACGCTGCTGACATGCACCGCACTCCACTTGTCAACAGAATGCCGGGTATTCTCATCCACGCCAACACCATAGCCACTATCATAGGCCGTGAATATATTGAGCTATCCCCCCGATGGCTCACCTATATGGTTGCACTGACCGCCTGCTACATGATGGTTCTTGCAAGATTCTTTTTACGCAGATACAAATGGGGACCAATGCTTGTCCGCCTGATCCAGACGGGATTGCTCATCGGTGTGCTATATCTCGGCGCCATCGTTTTTATCCGAAACAATTATTCGTTCGACTTCACCCCGACAATAAAGCTGACAATTCTTGGGATAGTGATGATGGACTTCTCGACCGGCCTGGCATTCATCGGCCAACGTATCGCCCACCATACCCACAGATTGTACAGGAAAGCATTCCCGAAACCTAAAAAGAAAGATATCAAATTATTACCAATCACATCCACCTCTTCAAAATGACAATCCGACAAATCCGGCTAACAGCAGCAATAACGCTTATCTCCATTTCGAGTTTACTATCCCAAGCACAGAACTATGTCATCTACCATGTCACCGGCAACGCATACACACTGAACAACACAAAAGCGACACCGGTAACCAAAGGTAAGACAGTGAAAGGCTCAACTCTGCTGCGGATAGACACGAAAGGGGAAGTGTGGCTTCAGGAAAACAACAGACAAAGAACAATCTACAAACTCCGCTCGGCAACAGGCAAACAGGGAGCGTCGGTGAAAGATCTCGTAGCCAAAGCCAACCAACATAAACGCGCCGACATATCGGACATCAACAAACTTATAACGGCCGGCATCGCCCAAGGAAAGGGTTCCGGGGATGGTTTCGCCCGTCATGGTGTAAGCCATGTCACAAACGCAAGCGGAGACCAGACCACACTGGCATCCATGATAGGCCCCGACGCAATAGAACCGTCAACATACCGACCGGTCACAGTCCGGAAGATCAACGATGGCAACAACATCTATCATTTCCGCTTCAACAACAAAAGCGAGAACGCTCTCCATGCAAACATAATAATGAAAGACTGCACACCGGAATCCATGGAGTTCATGTTACCGGAAAACATTATCCTTGACAAGCAGAAAGTGACCGAGCTGGCGGATATTCAATTTGCAGTTCCGGAAGCTCCGTTCGCAGGATTCATCCTTATTCTCAGTGAGGCACCGTTTTCATTCACCGACATAAAAAATGAGCTGGAAGTGGGTACGCAGGATATAGACAGGTCGTTTGTCTATGAACTAATCCGCTGAGATACCGAAAAGCGAGCTGGCGTTTGCTGTAGTGCCGGAGGCTATCATGCTGTCGGATAGTCCAAGCGACTGCGCTATGTGGGCGGCTGTGTTGACAATATATGCCGATTCGTTACGCTTCCCCCGATGCGGCACCGGAGCAAGATAGGGGGAATCGGTCTCCAGCAGAAGGCGTTCAAGACCGATGGCCGGAAGCACATTGCGCAATTGTGAGTTCTTGAATGTCACTATGCCGTTTATGCCAAAATAGAAATCAACGACCCTACGCACTGCCTCGACATCATCGGCCGTTCCGCCGAAGCTATGCATCACACCTCTTGCCGACGGGAATGCCTGAAGCACTTCAAGAGTCTGATCCAATCCCTCCCGGCAGTGGATAATGACCGGCAATCCGGCATCCACAGCCCACTGCACCTGCTGCTCCAAGGCAATCATCTGCTGCTCGCAGTAGGTCTTGTCCCAATATAGATCGATCCCAATCTCACCAATGGCGACATAATCAGAGCGGTTGGCGTCAAATTCCGCCTTTACTTCCGACAACGCGTCGCGCCAGTCCTCTTTGATTTCCGTCGGATGAAGCCCCATCGCCATGGATGTCTCCTGTGGGAAACGGGCGTGGAGACCGCGCATAGGAGCTATAGTGGTCAGATCGACATTTGGGAATATCATGTGCCCTACACCGGCATCAATAGCACGGCGCACGGCGTTAGCTCCGCCTTCCGAAAATTCAGGAAGATAGAGATGGGTATGGGTGTCTATGATCATTATCAATGGGAACGTGTGCGTGATTTCTCTGCAATGTCAATGAAGAACTGACGCGCTGCCGGCGTAATTGCCACTTTATCCAGATGGCCGATGGCCCGATCCACATATCGGTCGATCAACTCATGGCAACGGGTTCCAAGCTCAAGATTATCGTACACGCCGCGCACAAGCTCGATCTTCTCATAATCCTCATCGGGACGCGCAAACCTGCGGTTCATGATGCCCGAAGTGTCCTCGGCACGCGCCATAATAGATAGCCAGGTTTTCTTATCATTGAGGATGTCGCCACCGATTCCTTTTCCGAACACGATCGGATCGCCATAGGTGTCGAGCCAGTCGTCCTGAAGCTGAAATGCAAGACCGAGATCCACGCCATAGTCATAGAGGGCATCAGCGGAAGCAGTATCGGCATCGGCCATCAACACTCCCATCCGGCATGCACACCCGAGCAAAACAGAGGTTTTCAGTCGGATCATCTCCATATAATCGTCGACGGTCACATCCAAACGTGACTCAAAATCCATATCCAACTGCTGTCCTTCGTAGACTTCCATTGCTGTCTTATCGAGCAGACGCGACACCTCGAGAGATTTTTCCGCGGTGCATCCGCGCCTGACCAGCATGCCTGAGAGAGTCAGCATGGTATCACCTGAGAGAATTGCCGTGCGCTGATCCCAACGTACGTGAACCGTGGGACGTCCGCGTCGCATGTCGGCACCATCCATCACGTCATCGTGGAGCAACGTGAAATTATGGAACATCTCAACAGCCAGAGCCTGATTGATGGCCTGCGACACATCCCGGCCAAAAGCCTCGCATGATGCGAGCACCAAAGTGGGACGCAGACGTTTTCCTCCGCAATCGAGGGTATAAGCTATAGGCTGATATAGGCCGGACGGACGTTCCGGATATTGAATTTCCTTGATGTTTTGCTCTATAATTCCGAGATAGTCGCTGAGTGTTTGCATGAATTATGGGTGTGTTTACTATATTTGTTGCGCAAACTTACAAAATAATTCATCTCTCCGCAACTTTTCAGACCATTCAACACGTCAAACAGAAAAACAAAAACATCACCATAATGAAACACAACAGATATCTTCTGACAGCGACCGCACTGCTGACGTCCATTCTCTCTCAGGCCGTCACGGTGAAAAAAGTGGTTTCCGATATAAACCTCCCCGACTCCAGCCTGAGAGAATACGGCGATTTTAATTTGGATCCGGATGAGATTGACATGATGCTCAATCAACCGATCCACGTTAACAACCTCCTTGAAAACATTGTATTCCCGTTTCTTATAACACTGCTGACCTTCGCGTTTATCATTGGTATCATCTGGATCGTCCTGCACTACCGGAATGCCCGTGAACGCGAACGGCTGCGCCTTCTGGAACGTTCGCTCTCCCATGAGACTCCGCTCCCTCCGGAATTTTTCTCAACAGTCAACGGCCGACCGGCAGAACGGGAATTGCAGAGCGGCATAATATGGATCGGAGCCGGATTGGCCATCTGCCTGTTTTTCTTGCTGGTTGCCTTCAGCGTATGGCCCATAGGCTTGCTGCCACTGTTCATCGGGATCTCACATGTAGCGGTCTATATGGCACGCAAGAATGCCAGCAACGCATTCAAACAACGAGCACTGCCGCGCCACACTGATGTTAGGGAAGATTGAGGAACTGCAACTTATAGCACGATGCGCCGCCTTTGACGATCATCGTGCTTTTGCCCGTCTGGTCGACGAATACTCGCCCGGACTGCGACGCTTCATCTTCAACCAGACCCTCGGCGATGCCGCTCTGACCGACGACATAGCACAGGAAACATTCATCAAAGCCTACATCTCGATCCGGTCGTTCAAAGGGATGGCTCGCTTCAGCACATGGATCTACACCATCGCCTGCCGGCTTCTCGCCGATCACCGGCGGCGAATACATGAAGAGCATCCCGACCGGCTACCTGATCAGCCTGCCACCGACACCCCATCCGGTTTCACGGAAGAACTGCGCCACGACATCAATGTGGCACTCGGAGAATTATCGGAAAAGGAACGCACGGCAATACTCCTGTTCTACCTTCAGGACAGACCGATAAAAGAAATTGTCCGGATCATGGAAATTCCGGAAGGAAGCGTCAAGGCACTGCTCTCACGAGCCAGAACAAAAATGGCAAAAACGATAAACGACTATGACAGATAAAACCACAGACAGACAAAAAAACATCAAAGATTCCGACATCGAATCATGGCTGAAAAGAAAACTTCCGGATGCTCCACCGCAACCGATGTTCACCCGCATGGTCATGAACAGATTGCCGGAACGGGCCGTGCGCATCGCATCCATTGTTGAATATACCCTCTACATAATAGGAATTGCAGCCACCACAGTGACTGCAATCAGATATATCTCTGCTATAACCTCGACAGGCGAGGCCACCCCGACGGATCTAACCGTGGTTGGAGTGATGATCGCACTCGGAAGCGCCATGCTCTATTCGCTGATAGCTCCATGGACATCTCCGCAACGATGATCAGACCGTCAGCACTATATTATTGTCCTCCGCAATACGGCGCATATTGAGGATCGCATAGCGCATGCGTCCAAGAGCCGTGTTGATGCTGACTTTTGTCACCTCGGCTATCTCTTTGAACGACATGTCGCGGTAGTAGCGCATCATCAGCACCTCACGCTGATTCTCAGGCAAAGCCTCAATGATACGTCGCACATCCTCATGGATCTGCTCACACACCATCGTATCCTCAATATTGACGTCAGACAGTTCCCTGCGGTTGAACACATCGGCCACATCATCATCGGCCGATACAAGATTCTCGCTTTTTTCCTGGCGGTAATAGTCGATTATAAGATTATGTGCGATACGAGAGATCCATGCCGAAAACTTACCGGATTCAGCATAGCGACCTTGCTTGATTGTTGAGATAGCCTTGACAAAGGTTTCCTGAAAAATATCGTCGGCCACATCGCGATTTTTCACAACCGAAAGGATATATGAAAACACACGTGACTGATGCCGCTTCAAAAGTATGTCGAATGCCCTGTTGTCGCCGGCAGCATAAGCAGCTACCAGTTTGTCGTCGGGCAAACATAATAGTTTTTGCATCTCTGATTTGAACTTAAAAAATTAGAGTAGCAGTGTTTCGATAGGCTATAATTGTTGATTGGTTAAACATTTCATGGTCAGGATGGCAAAATTACAAAAAAAGATGTACACCACCAAGCGACAACAGATCTTTACAAAAGATTTAACATTCGCGATACAATAATCCGATGAAAATGACGTAGTCAGACAATTGTTAATCCATAATGTTAATAATTCTCCAAAAAAAGACGGAACCGGATAATAAACCGACAATTCTCCACGTTATCTATGCAAACACGATCCCAATCAGTACAATCCATTCATCCAATTTGCCTATGGCCGAAACTTCTACTCAACGAAAAAAATCCATCTCCTCCGAAAACATTTTAAAGAATCCAACGGATTGCAATCCCAAGCAATCGACCATAGCGTTCATCCGCCAGTTCGCACGCATCTACAATGCAGTTACCGACATGCGTGGACCGATCGCCGACCTCATCCCGAATTAACAATCCGCGTCGAATCCGCTCAAGCGACGTAAAAATCAGTCTGATAAATTTTGTCGGGCGAAAAAAAAACGTTAACTTTGCAGCGCTTTTCAGAAAAGAAGCGCAAACCAATTAATAATTAATTCAATAACGAACATGAAGTACGAAACCGTTTTCATTTTAACTCCCGTTTTGTCTGACGCTCAGATGAAGGAAGCGGTAGAAAAGTTCACCACCGTGCTTAAAGACAATGGCGCGTCGATCGTGAACGAAGAACTCTGGGGCCTGCGCAAGCTCGCTTATCCCATCCAGAAAAAATCGACAGGCTTCTACACACTGGTAGAATTCGAAGGCGAACCCACCATCGTGAAGAAACTCGAAACCGCTTTCCGTCGTGACGAACGCGTGCTCCGCTTCCTGACATTCCGTCTGGACAAGTATGCAGCCGAATACGCAGAAAAACGCCGTAGCCTCAAAGGCAACAAAGAAGTGACTGTCAAAGAAGAAGTTGAATCAGAAGTAAAGGAGGGCTAAACCATGGCACAGGCTCAATCTGAAATCCGCTACCTCACCCCGATGTCGGTAGACGTTAAGAAGAAAAAATACTGCCGTTTCAAACGTAGCGGCATCAAGTACATCGACTACAAAGATCCCGAATTCCTCAAGAAATTCCTCAACGAGCAGGGCAAGATCCTTCCCCGTCGTATCACCGGCACCTCGCTGAAATTCCAGCGTCGCGTGGCTCAGGCCGTTAAACGTGCCCGTCACCTGGCATTGCTGCCCTACGTAACCGACTTGATGAAATAAATCACTTTTTAACGCTTAGGAATTATGAAGATCATACTCAAAGAAGATATCTCCAACCTCGGATACAAAGATGACGTGGTGGAAGTTAAGTCGGGCTATGGCCGCAACTACCTCATTCCCCAGGGTAAAGCCGTCATCGCTACCGAATCAGCGCTGAAAGTGCTCGCCGAAAACCAGCGCCAGCGCGCACACAAACTGGCTAAGATCAAAGCTGACGCAGAAGCTCTCGCAGCTTCCCTCAAGGATGTCAAGCTGACCATCGGCGCCAAGACCAGCTCCACAGGCACAATCTTCGGATCGGTTAACGCCATCCAGATCGCAGAAGCCCTCGAACAGCTCGGCTTCAATGTGGACCGCAAAGTTATCGAAGTTAAGGAAACCATCAAAGAAGTTGGAACCTACAACGCAATCGCTAAACTTCACAAAGAAGTCAGCGTTGAGATTCCGTTTGAAGTTGTTGCTGAATAAGCCGGCTCACTTCCTACAGGTTCTGACCAACGATAGAACACAGCAGAGTGTCGTCACACAGATGACACTCTGCTTATTTTTTTTGCACTGATTGAAAATTATTGTGCAATAATTTCCTCCATGTAGCTCTTCTTTTGTAATTTCGACCCGTTGTAAAAGCAAAAACCGCAAACACATAGACACATCACACACCATATTCATGGGAGAAACCACATCCATATTGCATCTGTCGTGGCTCTACTGGGGTCTGGTGATAGCTTATGCAATAACAATCATAAGCATTATCGGTGTGGTGCTGTCGGAAAACCGTAACCCACTGAAATCGCTTGCATGGATCACGGTGCTGATGATGTTTCCGATAGGCGGTATAATTCTCTACATATTCTTCGGCAGGAGCATCAAAAACAAACACATGATCTCGCGCCGAAACAAACGACGGCTTCAGCAAAGCTTCTCCCCGAAGGACTTAAGCAACGTTCCGCCGCTGGTGGACGATACCGATGCACAGCTAATAGAGTTGGGGCAATCCATGTGTGATGCCCACTACATCCCCGGAAACGAGATAGAGATATTCCACAACGGCACAGACAAATTTGAATCGCTTTTGCGCGACATAACAAAAGCCCACAGCTATATCCATCTCCAATATTACATATTCGAGGACGATACTCTCGGAAACCGGATCAAGGATGCCCTGATAGAAAGAGCCCGTGCCGGCGTCAAGGTACGCGTGATCTACGACCACATAGGATCTTTTCGTGTCAACAGCCGTTTCTTCCAGCAAATGCTGAAAGAAGGGATCGAGGCTCATCCATTTTTCCGCGTGGCATTCCCACCGTTCGCCACCCGTATAAACTGGCGCAACCACCGCAAGCTATGCGTTATAGATGGAAACATAGGCTATATCGGGGGAATGAACATAGCCGACCGCTATATCAATGGCGGCACATTCGCACGCTGGCGCGACACCCACATGAGAATAACCGGCCCCGGAGTGGCAGCCTTGCAATACTCTTTTGCCGTCGACTGGTCGTTCATGGGTAACGAGCTGCTCAAGATTCCTTTTGATTTCACCCCGTACAAAGGCTCCGACTCCGCTGGAGTGCAGTTGCTCACAAGTGGGCCGACAAGCGAATGGAGCAATGTGGCCATGCTGATGCTCAAGGCTATCGGCAACGCCAAAAAACGTGTCTACATCCAGACCCCATACTTCCTCCCCACGGAATCTCTGCTACGCTCCCTTCAGGCAGCTGCTCTTGCCAAGGTGGATGTCAGAGTGATGATCCCCCGGCGCAGCGATTCCTCAATACTGACCTATGCCTCGCGTAGCTATATCATGGAGTGTCTACGCGCTGGAATAAAGATCTATCTCTACAATGCCGGTATGCTCCACTGCAAGACCATGATGATCGACGACCAATTCTCGGCGATAGGCTCGGCCAACATTGATTTCCGCAGTTTTGAACACAACTTTGAAGCGACAATGTTCATCTACTCGCGTCAGGCCAACGCCGAACTGACACGCCAGTTTCTGGAAGATCAGTCGGAGAGCGAACGAGTCAACGCATCGATATGGCGCAATCGACCCAAAACGGAAAAAGCCAAAGAATCCATCCTGCGGCTCCTCAGCCCGATTCTTTAAAAAGATTTCGACTAAATTTGGAAGTAACACAAAATATGCGTAACTTTGCAAACGCATTCGGGGCGTAGCGCAGTCCGGTAGCGCTCCTGGTTTGGGACCAGGCGGTCGCAGGTTCGAATCCTGTCACCCCGACAAACTACAGGAGGCGTAAATCAAAGATTTACGCCTCCTGTAGTTTTTTTTACACAATGCTATTCTGCGTCCTCAGAAAGAAATCATCAATCGCCAAGACTATAATGAGTATGATATTCCGGCTTGAAGAAATGGCGCAGGCTTTTGATTACAATCCATATACTCTTTAGTCCCATTCTTGCCATTTACACGACAAGACATCTTGATAGCCACACCTCCTTGTGCATCTAAATAGAAATTCTGGCCCAAGCGTAATCTATATTTGACCGTTGGCCGAAAAGAGGTATATGTAAAACGGCAGACCTTAGGCAAGTCCTCATGTCTTGGCTTGAAGTAGAATCCTTTCACATCAATGTCCGCCCCGATGGAGAAGATGTTGTTTTTATTCAAATTATAATCCAGGCCAAGCATACCTCCGTAGAGATTCAAAGCCAACTTTTCATTAAACCTGTGGCGATACATAAACACAAGAAACGCCGGTATTTTGGAGGTCGTATTCACCATCACCAATGGTCCTATCCCAAATTGAGTATTCTTATTGGCTCTCAGCATTATCATCCCCATAACTATTCCGGATATCCGCTCGAATCCTCCGACACCCCATTCAGTGTTCAGCATCGCTACACCCATCAATGGCTTACCGAACAATTCTGTCCTGACAGTAGCTGTAGCCCCCAATTGAGCCATAATATGAACATCGTTCATTCCAAGATCTTCCGGAGAGTAGCCATCGCTAAGATCTCCCTCGTCAAAATCCACTTTTACGGAATTATACCTTGCATTGGCCGACAACGTAAAGAATTTATTCTTATACGCCTCATAGGAAACCCTTGCGCCAAAACCATCCCTGACCGCGCCCCATGTATGATCGGCACTGACGCTGATGTTTGTCTTGACCATCCCGTAGCCGCCTTCACTCACATTCACGTCGGATTGTGTCTGCGCCAAACAAGCGATAGAATACAGAAATGCGACAGCTGTTATAAGTATTTTACACATAATGTTATAACGTTCTTTCCGCATTATTATTGCTCACCCATTACCCCTGCAAATAGGATATTCCACAAAGAAATTATCCGACACAAAGGCGAAAAAAGGGTGGCATGCCTGATTACACGCCACCCTTATGCCATAATGGAACCGGAACTATTATTTCAATCCCATTTTCTTTTTGATGTTCTTGGGAATAGCCTCCTTGTTTACGTATATATCCATTGTCTTGGCCAGGAAATAAGGCTCGGAAACATAGAAGTAACCGCCGTAAACCTGATTAGTGTCCCAAGAGTTCTTAACCTTGTAGTACTTGTTGCCGTTCTGGTCAACAGCGCGACCTTCGATCACCATACCATGGTCGTCGGTGGTCTCCTGACGGTCGAACCACTCCTGACGCATCTCCTGAGTAACCTCGATCTCTTCCGCAGGGCCGTTGAATTTGAAACGTTCTGCCTCACGGTCGCGGTCGGAGAGTTTCACCCAGCGAGCAAGCTCGGTACCCTCCATGTCGGCCTGAGTTTTGGCTTTCGGCATGAGAGCGACACCATCGTTCCACTTGAAACCACCTTCGCTGACATCGGCAGCCCAGTCAACAGAGTAGCCATTGTCGAGAGCGTAATCAACGATCTCTTTCATCTCTTCAAGAGGCACATTCTGATACTGACCGAACACCCAGTTGTCGGAAACCTCCATTACGAACGGTTTGTAGAAAGGATGATGGGTAAAAGATGTGATTCCGATGTAATCGTCCATATTGATGGGCAGAGAAGCGGCAAACGACTGGGGAGTATATGTCTTGCCTTCATACTCAAAGGTCTCAGGCAGTTCGCCCAGATAAGCGTCGAGAACGCCATTGAAGCCCTTGCGCCAAGCAGTGGAGATGCTCTTCTTGTTCGGCTTGCTCACGATTGTCTTCACATAGCCTGTCAACACGTCGGCCATCTCATAGTGAGAATGCTTATCCTCTCCATAGTTGAGACCTTTGTATGCTTCTTCAGGCACGATTCCATAGTTTTCCCAAACATAGGGGACGTCAAATGCGCTGCCACCCTGAGCGAAATTCAAGGCTCCGTACATACGGACATATTTGTCGGCCTTGTCATCATAGCAATGGCGCACAACAAACATTTCCGAAAGGTCATATTCCTTACCGGTCTTACGCAGCAATTCATTCTCAAAGAACGAGAGGCTGGAAAAACACCAGCATGTGCCTGACTTATTCTGATCCTTCACAGAAGTTCCCGGCACCACTTTCACATCAGTGAACACGAAACCAGCCACCGTGTCAGGTGTCTGCTTCGCCTCATCGGCCCACGCGCCAAGCGCAGCCGAAGCAGCCAAAAGGCCACAAACAAACTTTTTCATTATGTGTGATATTGATTGTTTAGGTATTGAATTACTGCAAAGATAACGAATTTTAGCCAAACATGGCATTTTTGCGTTAAATTTTACCGAAATGCCATAAATTCGGATTATCTTTGCACGTCATGCATCGAAATTATCCACATGCCCATGTTTAAAATAATTGATAAGGAGCATTTTTCCGAAAAAGTAGTGAAATTGGTCGTAGAGGCACCAATGATAGCGCGTTCACGCAAACCGGGACATTTCGTCATTGTACGCACCGGCGAAGGGGGCGAACGCATTCCGCTGACCATTGCCGACGCTGATATTGAGAAAGGGACAATAACCCTCGTGATTCAGGCCGTAGGAGTCTCCACAAAGAAGATATGTGCTCTTGAACCCGGAGAATGCCTGACCGACGTTGTCGGTCCGCTTGGACAGGCCACCCATATAGCCAATGTAGGCACAGTTGTGTGCTGTGGCGGCGGTGTGGGTGTAGCTCCGCTTCTGCCAATCATCAAGGCCATGAAACAGGCCGGCAACAGAGTCATCACCGTCCTTGCCGCACGCACAAAGGATCTTATAATACTTGAAGATCAGGTGCGTCCGTTCAGCGACGAGGTTATCATAATGACCGACGACGGATCCTACGGACAGAAAGGTCTGGTCACCAACGGCGTTGAGGAAGTGATACGTCGCGAGAAGGTTGATCAGGTAGTGACAATCGGCCCGGCGATCATGATGAAATTCGTTGCATTGCTGACCAAGAAATATGACATCCCGACAATGTGCTCACTCAACACGATAATGGTCGATGGCACGGGAATGTGCGGCGCATGCCGCGTCAGCGTGGATGGCAAGACAAAATTCGTTTGCATAGATGGTCCCGAATTCGATGCCCATAAGGTGGACTTCGACGAGATGATGATGCGATTGCGCTCATATAATTAACAGATCAAAAAATATGACTCATAACAATGATATAGCACCGCGCTCGGCAGAATGGCGCGAAGAGCTCCGCAAAGCATTGACGGCAAAACAGCGTGGCGACATTCCACGCGTGGCCATGCCTGAACTTGACCCGGCCTATCGCATCACATGCAATGGGGAGGTCAACTGCGGCATATCCCGTGAACAAGCCGTACTTGAAGCCACCCGATGTCTTGACTGTCCGGATCCCCAGTGCATACAGGGCTGCCCGGTCAACATCAATATTCCGGGATTCATCAAGAACATACAGCGTGGCGAGATCAACGAGGCATCCCGCGTACTGCGATCCACGAGCGCACTGCCGGCTGTCTGCGGCCGCGTATGTCCGCAGGAGAAACAATGCGAGAGCCGATGCATCTACAACAAGATGAAGAAAGCACCGGTGGCCATAGGCTATCTCGAACGGTTCGCCGCCGACAATGCCGAATCCGTGGCAGTTCCGGCCAATAAGCCTAACGGCATCAAGATTGCCGTGGCTGGTAGTGGACCGGCAGGACTTTCCTTTGCCGGAGAGATGGCGGCGCGTGGTTTTTCAGTAACAGTGTATGAGGCTCTCCACGAGATAGGCGGTGTGCTGAAATACGGCATACCCGAATTCCGTCTGCCCAACACCATTGTCGACAAAGAGATAGCGGCACTGCAAGCTGCTGGAGTTGAGTTTGTCAAGGATTGCATCATTGGAAAGACTCTCAGCTTCGAGGATCTTGAAGCGCAGGGATTCAGCGGACTCTTCGTGGCATCGGGAGCCGGACTTCCACGCTTCATGGGCATTCCGGGCGAGAACTATATCGGAGTGATGTCGAGCAACGAATATCTGACACGCGTAAACCTTATGGGCGCCGGACAGCCGGGTCACGACACACCGGTGCTTGCCGGAGGCAATGTAGCGATCATCGGGGGCGGCAACACGGCCATGGACTCCGTCAGGACAGCGCGACGCATGGGTGCTGCCCGTGTGATGCTCGTCTATCGCCGCAGCGAGGAGGAGATGCCGGCTCGCGCCGAGGAGATCAAACATGCAAAAGAGGAAGGCGTGGAATTCCTGACGCTTCATAACCCGGTGGAATATATAGCCGACGAAACAGGCCGTGTCACCACTATGCGTCTGCAAAGAATGCGGCTTGGCGAACCGGATGCATCAGGCCGACGGTCGCCGGAACCGATCGAGGGGGATATCATCGATGTTCCTGCCGACATGGTGATAGTCAGCGTAGGCGTATCGCCCAACCCATTGATTCCTAATGCCATCAAGGGACTTGACATTTCAAAGCGAGGCACCATCATTGTTGATGAATCGACAATGCGCTCATCGATACCAACTCTTTATGCCGGAGGCGATATTGTTCGCGGAGGCGCAACCGTAATCCTTGCCATGGGCGATGGCCGACGTGCGGCAGCCGCAATGGCAGAAGCACTGCTATCAACAGATAAATCAACCGACTTATGAAAATAAGACTATTAACAACACTGCTGCTCGCCGGTGCAGCAATATCATTCACAGGCTGCGGATCAAGCGACTCTTCGACCGGCGACGAATCAGGATCGACAGTATCAGAAACCGACCCTGTTGATTTCGAGCATGGCAGCCGCATGTTGAGCATAGCCCAGCTGGACAGCATCACCAACTACCCTGATGATATGACAGCCGGCGAAGCTGCCGGAGCGCTGGTGTATCTCCATCATTCCGTTGAGAAATCTTCCGGAACGAAAAGACTTGTGGCAATGCGCAAGTTCAACGACTTCTTCAACATTGTCCTTGACAATCATGGCGATGATCTCCGCGCCTCTGTCGCGAAGATCCGTCAACGCTACAATATCGATCTGCAAAAGATCTACGAGGATTATGCCACTACCCTTGCCATGGGCGACGAGGAAGGTTCAGGTGCCGACGACCAATCCCAGAAAGTAGACACCATAAAAACATTCAGCGACAGCACTTCGACAATCAGTGTAGTGTCAGCCGCAGGAGCTACCATAACCACTGTTGAATAACCATCCGGAATCTATTTGACGCGGACCACATCCTCAACGATAAGTCCGGCGAGTGTCAGACCGAATATTGCCGTTACGTGGCACAACGCCCCGTTAACGGCAATTTTTCCATACGTCATGGCTCCGGATGTGTCGTTGTCCTCACCAAGATTAGGCAATAACTCATCGGAATAGACACACCGGAACTTACGGGCCGGATACAGCCCGGTGTGCTTGAACTTACGCCTCAGCGCGGCAGCTAAGCGGCATCCTTTCACATTCCGGAATTCGGCGACATGGATTCGCGTCGGATCCATCTTAAGCGCAGCTCCCATCGACGACACCAACCGCACTTTTTCAGTCGTAGCACGATGAATGAGCAATGCCTTGTCGGCCAAAGAGTCGATGGCATCGACAACAAAATCATAGTCCGAAAGATGGAAATCATCGGCTGTGTCGGCCGTGTACCGACCTGCTATCGCCGTCAGATCCACAGCCGGATTTATCTCAAGCATACGGCGACGAAGCACATCGACTTTTACTTCTCCTACGGTCAATGTCGTGGCCGGAAGCTGACGATTAATATTCGAGACGGCAACCGTGTCGGCATCCACAATTGTGACATGGCCGATTCCGGAGCGCACAAGAGCCTCCACAGTCCACGATCCGACACCACCTACGCCAAAAACAATGACACGGGTCATAGCGAGACGCTGCATGGCATCTTGCCCCACAAGGCGTTCGACACGATTAAAAATTTCGGTCTGAGCCGGTTTTTCAATTTCCATCAATCAAAAAATTCTGAAAGTTCGGCAAGTCCTGATTCAGGCTGCTGTTGCACTTGGGATTGCTGTGCGGCTTCGGGCTGCGGCACAGGCGCAGATGCCGGTGCAGCCGACGGCACATGAGCTATCCTGACAGGTGTCATGACAACGGGTGTCGGCACTGCGGTATTTTCCTGACGGGTCACCTCAGCATAGACCGGTTCAGCCACCGACGGATCCTCGGCAGGAGCCACAACGGGCGGTGCGATCACCGGCGTTTTCTTCTTATTATTACGTTTACGTTCGCTGTCGACCATGGCATAGAACGGCTCAATACGCCCTGCACCATAATAGTTGGTGACATAATATGCCTGCGACAGAGATGAGATTATAACCCCTTTTGAAGATGAAGCATGGATCATCTGGTCATTTCCGATATAGATGCCGACATGTCCGACCGACGAGCCACCACGCACGGTGAAGAACACCAGATCGCCCTCCTGAAGCTGATCGCGGTTCAACGGAGTGCAGAACTGCTGCTGTTGCTGCGATGTGCGCGGCAAACGAATGTCAAGCTTGCCATAGACCTGCGTCACAAACCCGGAACAATCCACTCCGTTACGGTCATTGCCGCCATATTGATATGCCGTTCCGATCCAGGAATCCGCCTCACGCAAAAGCAGACTGACAGTCGGCTCCATCTGCCGTCCGGAAAAATCTATATGGCGCGGCGGTTCAGGCTTAGCCACCGGCGTATATGCAGACCCACGGCCCGACGCGTTGCGCGATGTGCCGCACGAGGTAGCCGCAAAAAGCATGAACACAAAGCCGAAAACGAGGATCGGCGCTTTTATAAATTGGGATTTCATAAATTTCAGTTGCACTTCATCGGCAAAAATAGTCATTTCCAAACGTAGGAACAACAATCCTGCGGCATATTTTGCACATATTTTCACACTTACCCCATCAAAATAGATAAAATTAACCCTACTCATATTAAATCACTTTAAATTGTTACACAACAGCATCAGGAAATTGATTTTAGCATTATTTTTGCATCACAGGAAAGACCAATCAGTTTTCTAACTATTATCTAACAAATCATTTTACACATAACATGAATATCAAAGGTTTATCAGCTCTGACGCTGGCCATCTTCACAGCCGCGGCAGGCATCTACGTTTCGGCTCAGAAACCTGAGCTCTTCACAGTGGCTCAACGTCCGGTCCAGAATGCCGATTTCACAACGGCAGCTGAATCGACCATAAATGGCGTTGTGTCCATCAAAAGTTTTGCATCCGTACGCCGTCCGAGCGGCTATGGCAACGGCTTCAACGATCCGTTTTTCGACTTCTTCTTCGGCGATCCGTTCGGAGGATCCAACCAACGTCAGGTCGACCCTCGCCGTCAGAGAAGCAATGGCGACAACGACGAGAGCCAGCAGCAGGAAAAAGGGCTCGGTTCCGGAGTCATCATCTCCAAGGACGGCTATATCATCACCAACAACCACGTGATCGACGGAGCAGAACGTCTCGAAGTGCTGCTCAACGATAACCGCGTGTTCAACGCCACGGTGATCGGCACAGACCCACAGACCGACCTGGCATTGATCAAAATTGACGCTTCAGACCTTCCCGTGATCCCGTGGGGTGACAGCGACGACCTCAAAATCGGTGAATGGGTGCTCGCCGTGGGCAATCCTTTCGGCCTTACCTCTACAGTGACCGCCGGCATTGTCAGCGCGAAAGCACGCCGCATTTCCAATCCGCAATCGAGCGGCAAAATGGGAATTGAAAGCTACATACAGACCGATGCCGCCGTCAATCCCGGCAACTCCGGTGGTGCGCTCGTCAACCTCAACGGAGAACTTGTGGGCATCAACTCCGCCATCTATTCCCAGACAGGTTCCTATTCCGGCTATTCATTTGCCATCCCCACCTCGATAGTGCGCAAGATCGCCGACGACCTCATGAAATTCCGCACCGTGCAACGCGCCGTGCTCGGCATCTCGTTCACTGAGCTGACCGCCAAAGTGGCTCAGGAAAAAGGCATAACCAAAGTGACCGACGGCCTGATAGTAGGCTCCGTCACCGACCGTTCTGCCGCCATGGAAGCAGGCATCAAGCCCGGCGATGTGATCATAGCAATCAACGGCACGCCGACCCACAACACATCGCAGCTCATGGAACAACTCAACCGCTTCCGTCCCGGCGAACAGATCTCCATCACCTACATCCGCGACAACAAGGAATCGACCGTCAAAACCACGCTCTACAACAGCGCAGGCAACACCAAGATTTCATCCGCGTCGTCACTTGCCGACATGGGCTGCGCCTTCAAGGCACTCAAGGATGAGACACGCCGACAGCTCAAGATCTCCGGCGGAGTGCAGGTCGCAGGCCTCAAGGACGGCCCGGCCAAGGACGCAGGAATCCGCGACGGCTTCATAGTGCTTGAAGTCAACGGGGCACGCATTTCGTCCGTAGAGGACATGGAACGCGCCTACGATGCTGTCACCGGACCCGCATCCATCGACAATGTGATGTTCATCACCGGCATCTACCCCACCGGCAAGAAAGCCTACTACGCCGTAAACCTCGAACCCTGACACACGGCATAACATCAATCCCTCACACCGGCCACTGCCACAAAGTGCGGCAGCGGCCGGTGTTTATATTTTGAGCCGTGGTAAATTTTGTCGGGTCAGCGGAATTGATTAATTTTGCGGTGTCAATTGAAACTGAATATATTCATGAAAGTGATACGCACCGTCCGCGAGCTCCGCGAAACGATGGACAACCACCGCGGCCAAGGACAAAGCATAGGCTTAGTGCCGACAATGGGAGCGCTCCACGATGGGCATCTCTCACTGATCGAACGCGCCCGTAAGGACAACGACATCGTTGTTGCCAGCGTGTTTGTCAACCCAACCCAATTCAACAATCTCGACGACTTGCGCACATATCCGCGCACCGAAGAGGCCGACTGCGACAAACTCCGCAATGCCGGAGTTGACTACGCGTTCATCCCCACAGTAGAAGAGATCTATCCCGAACCGGACACCCGTGTGTTCGACCTTGGCCCGGTGGCCGAAGTGATGGAGGGAGCCATGCGCCCCGGCCACTTCAACGGCGTAGCCCAGATTGTCAGCAAACTGTTCGCATGGACCATGCCAACCCGGGCATACTTCGGCGAGAAAGACTATCAGCAGATCGCCGTGATCCGCCGTATGGCAGAGCTTGAAGGCTTCAGCTTCGACATCATAGCATGTCCGATCAAACGCCACGACGATGGACTCGCAATGTCGAGCCGCAATGTGCGTCTGACCGCAGAACAGCGTGCCGAAGCACCACTGATCCGCAAGACACTGCTTGAAAGCGTTGGGATGAAAGAGACAAAAAGCATTGACGAGGTGAAACGTTTCGTTGAGGACACAATCAACGCATCACCCATCATGCGCACAGAATATTATGAGATTGTAGATTCCAAGACAATGCAGCCCATCAGCCGGTGGGACGACGCTGAGACCGCCGTGGGATGCATCACGGTCTATTGCGGAGATGTGCGATTGATCGACAACATAACCTATTGACCATCATGCAAGTCCAAATGCTAAAATCCAAGATCCACCGCGTCACCGTGACCGAGGCCGATCTTGACTATATCGGAAGTATCACCATCGACTCGCTCCTTATGGAAGCCGCCGGCATCCTCCCCGGAGAGCGCGTCTACATCGTAGACAACAATAACGGCGAACGCTTCGACACCTACACTATTGCCGGTGAACCCGGATCGGGTGTCATCTGCCTCAACGGAGCCGCAGCGCGCAAAGTGCAGAAAGGCGACATCGTGATCATCATGAGCTATGCAACCATGGATTACGAGGAAGCCCGGACATTCCGCCCGAAAGTGATCTTCCCCGACACAGCCACCAACCGGCTGACAGACTGAATATTTCAACCACGATAACACATAGCCCCAACCACAATATATGTTTGAAAATCTAAGCGAACGCCTCGAGCGAAGCCTCAAGCTCCTTAAAGGACAAGGCAAAATCACTGAGATCAACGTTGCAGAAACCCTGAAGGATGTGCGTCGCGCACTGCTCGACGCCGACGTCAATTATAAAGTTGCCAAGACATTCACCGACACCGTAAAGCAGAAAGCCCTCGGCCAGAACGTGCTGACCGCCGTCAAACCGGGTGAGATGATGGTGAAGATTGTCCATGACGAACTCGCCGCTCTCATGGGTGGTGACACCGCACAGGTCAATCTCTCGGGCAATCCTACAGTGATCCTCATGTCGGGTCTCCAGGGTTCCGGTAAAACCACATTCTCAGGCAAATTGGCCAAAAAGCTGAAAAGCGAGAAAGCCAAGCGTCCGTTGCTCGTGGCCTGCGACGTGTACCGTCCGGCAGCTATCGAACAGCTCAAGGTGCTCGCATCGCAGATCGATGTCCCCGTCTACACCGAAGAGGGCAATAGCAACCCCGTCGAGATCGCTGAAAACGCCATCAAACATGCCAAGGCCAATCATCTCGACCTTGTGATTGTCGACACCGCCGGCCGTCTGGCTGTCGACGAGGCTATGATGCAGGAGATCGCCGCAATCAAGAAAGCGATCAAGCCACAGGAAACCCTTTTCGTTGTCGACGCCATGACAGGTCAGGACGCCGTCAACACCGCCAAGGAATTCAACGACCGTCTGGACTTCGACGGCGTGGTTCTCACCAAACTCGACGGCGACACACGTGGCGGTGCTGCCCTGTCGATCCGCACCGTTGTCACCAAACCGATCAAATTCGTCGGAACCGGTGAGAAACTCGATGCCCTCGACCTCTTCCACCCCAGCCGTATGGCCGACCGTATCCTCGGCATGGGCGACATCGTGTCACTCGTTGAGAAAGCACAGAACGCCTACGACGAGGAAGAAGCCCGTAAACTACAGCGCAAGATCGCCAAAAACCAGTTTGACTTCAACGACTATCTGAGCCAGATCCATCAGATCAAGAAGATGGGCAATCTGAAAGATCTCGCCGCCATGATACCCGGCGTTGGAAAGGCTCTGAAAGATGTCGACATTGACGATAACGCATTCAAGGGCATCGAGGCCATCATCCTGTCGATGACAGCCGAAGAACGCTCCAACCCCGGAATTATCAACGCCAGCCGCCGCCAGCGCATAGCCAAAGGTTCCGGTACATCAATTGTGGAGGTCAACCGCATGATCAAGCAGTTCGACCAGATGCGCAAGGTCATGAAGATGGCCACATCGGTCAAGAACCCGATGAAGATGATGCGCCAGATGCGCCAGCAGCGTCCACATTGAAAACACGCCACAGAAAACATTATTGATAACAGACACCAGCACAATAGACTGACCCAATGACACTGATTGACGGAAAACGTGTGGCCGACGAAATCAAGGCCGAAATAGCAGCCGAAACAGCAGCGATGGAAGCACGCGGCGAACGTCGCCCCCATCTGGCAGCAATCCTTGTTGGCCACGACGGAGGCAGCGAGACCTACGTGGCCCATAAAGTGAAAGCCTGCGAGCAATGCGGCTTCCGCTCTACGCTGATCCGCTATGAAGAAGACGTGACCGAAGCCGAACTGCTTGAAGCGATCGGCAAGCTAAATGCCGATCCCGAAGTCGACGGATTCATCGTTCAGCTTCCTCTTCCGCGCCATATATCAGAACAGCGCATCATCGAGGCCATTGACTACCGCAAGGATGTCGACGGATTCCATCCGATCAACGTAGGCCGCATGTCGATCGGTCTGCCATGCTTCGTTTCCGCCACCCCGGCCGGCATCGTCGAGCTTCTCGACCGCTACGACATCCCGACACGTGGCGCACGCTGCGTGGTTCTCGGTCGCTCAAACATCGTAGGCAAGCCTGTGGCATCACTGCTGATGCAGAAAGCCCCGAGAGGCAATGCCACCGTCACCGTGTGCCACAGCGCAACCCCCGACATCAAGGAGATCACCCGTGAGGCCGACATCATCATTGCAGCCCTCGGTAGCCCCGGTTTTGTGACCGCCGACATGGTCAAGCCCGGAGCGACGATCATCGACGTAGGCACCACTCGCGTGGCCGATGCCACACGCAAGAGCGGATTCCGTCTGCGCGGCGATGTTGACTTCGACAATGTAGCTCCTCTATGCAGCCACATCACCCCCGTACCCGGCGGTGTAGGCCCCATGACTATCGTCTCCCTGATGCGCAACACCCTGCTTGCCGCACGCCACGAGATCTATCCGGCCAACTGATTCTATCGGCAATCGCTTGATCTATCAACTATTGGCCATCCACGCGGAAAATAAGGCTAAAAAAATCGCGTGAAGGCTTTGGCAATTCAGAAAATAGTTGTAACTTTGCACCGTGAAAGTCAAGAGAGGCTTTCAATAAATGAATAAACATGGTGAGCATAGCTCAGTTGGTTAGAGCGTCGGATTGTGGTTCCGAAGGTCGTGGGTTCGACCCCCACTGTTCACCCTCCAGACAAGCAGCAGATCAAATCTGTTGCTTGTCTGCTTTTATCACTGAATGCAAATTTATCGGTCACAGCACTGCATTTCGCTATATTTTTATCGGATAAATATCATTGTATCCGGATTAAATGTTTATATTTGCCATTGATTTCAACTATTTACAAAAAATAAAGCCAAAATGAAAAAAGTGATTCTAACAGCACTTGCCGCCGTCGGCATGATGACGGCGCAAGCTCAGGATGCCTATATGGCACCCTCGTTCGGCGACAATTGGTCGATCGGTCTCGATGGTGGCGTTGCCACTCCCCTTGCCCACCACCATGCATTCTTCGGCGACATGCGTGCCACCGTCGGACTGCATCTTCAGAAACAACTGTCGCCAGCATTCGCCCTCGGCATCGAAGGTTTCTGGGGCATCAACACATCATCCTGGTATGGTGGCGAAAAACGCCATGTAGCTTTCGACAACTCTTACGTAGGAGCCTACGGTAGTGTCAACCTCATGAACCTGTTCGGAGGATACAAATGCGGAGGCCGTTTCTTCGACATCGAAGTGCAGGCCGGTGCAGGATGGGGCCACGACTATGCCAACGAGCAGCCCGACCAGACATCCAACAAGGACTACAACTATCTGGCCACGAAAGCCGGTCTTAACTTCAACTTCAACGTATGCAAAAACCTTACGCTGTCGCTGAAACCGTCAGTGGTCTGGAACATGACCGGATCATCATATGCCGGAGCTCTCGACGTTGAGCAGACATCAGCCGCCTACACCCGTCGTCTGGCCACATTCAACTGCCAGCTTGGCGTCACCTACAATTTCGGTCCAGGTTTCATCTGCGCCGATACCAAAAACCAGTCCGAAATCGACGCTCTCAACGCCAAGATCAACGCACTGCGCAGCGAGATCGACGCTTGCATGGCAGCCGGTGCCGCCACCCAGGCTCAGGCAGCTGCCCTCGCGGCCGAACTCGAAGCATGCAAGAACCGCAAACCCGAGGTGATCGAAAAGGTCAGCAACAATCTTCAGAGCGTACGCTATATCTTCTACAAGATAGGCAGCTCCAAGATCACAGCCGATCAGCAGCCCAACGTTGAGATGGTAGCTTCTTACCTGAAGAGCCACAAGGATGCCAAGGTTGTTGTTAAAGGTTACGCATCGCAGGATGGCAACGAGGAATTCAACATCAAGTTGGCTCAGGCCCGTGCCGAGTCAGTAAAGACCGCTCTCGTCAACAAGTATGGCATCGAAGCCAACCGCATTCAGGCCGAGGGAGAAGGCATCGGCCACATGTTCTCTGAAAACGACTGGAACCGCGTTTCGATCTGCACCCTCCAATAACTATCCCCCAACTCTATAATTCTCCTGCAAGCCGCGCTATCCCACATGGCGCGGCTTGCTTTTTTTATGAATCGCCAAAAATAATGCCGTTATTACTTTTATTATTTGGAATTTTATTTCTATTTTTGCAATTACATAAAACAACTAAGATAAAATGAGAGTTATAACGGAAGAACCCTTGAAAGAATATATCGCAAGATTTCCTGACACAAGAACCGCGTTACAGTCTTGGCTGAAAACGGTGAGAAAAGCCAAATGGACCAATTTTGCGGATGTGAAACGCGATTTCAATAGCGTTGACAATGTTGGCAACCAGCATTACGTGTTCAATATCCGCGGAAACAACCATCGGCTTGTAGTGGTCATTAAATTCACCATACAATGGATTTATATCCGGTTCATCGGAACACATTCTGAATATGATAAAATTGATTCCTCCACAATATAGACACACTGAAACTTCCTATGACAAAAATTGAGAACGAAAACCAATATCGTTGGGCTTTGAACCGCGTGGAAGAGATACTCCCTTTAGTTGCCGACGATACGCCTCTTGACAATCCTTACAGCATTGAACTGGATCTTCTGTCAAACCTTGTGGCCGATTACTCCGATGAGCATTATTCCATCGGAGAACCAACACTGATCGATATGCTGAAACTTAGAATGTATGAGATGGGGCTCAACCAACTTGCCCTGTCAAAACTGCTTGGCATATCTCCCTCCCGAATAAGTGAATACCTATCGGGCAAGAAAGAGCCTACCTTACAACAAGCTCGCATAATAAGCCAGAAGCTAAACATTGACCCGGCAATCATATTGGGGATCTGACAATTCAACCGATAAAAACATTTTGACGATGTCGGGCGTTATATAAGGAAATTCATCACATACGCACCAATGCCTTTCATTATGAGAAAAATGTTACCATTAGTCATTTTTGCTGCCGTAAGCGGCTCGATGACGGCTGCCGGATTTGACTCCGCCGCCGATATAGCGTCGCATCTGGAACAGCTGCCGGCATTCAAGACCTCGGCACGATTCGCTGTCTCAATGCCACAGATGACCGACGATGTTGTCTATCTCGTGGATCTGATACAGACCGCCACTCCGGATGATCCGCTGCGGTGCGACAGTTATCTGATCGAATGGAACCCGGCCGACGAGGCCAACCGGAACAAAGGATTCTCCGCCTACTATTCCGGCAACCATTTCCGCTTCAACGGCCAACGGCTTCAGGAATACCATCTTGCCGCCGACTCCATACCCTTCCGCCCCGACATCATTGGCTCTCGCAGCGAGGGTGTGCACCGCACAGCCCAGTTCTACGCAATGCTGCCACAGGCCATAGCCACCGAACTGCGACGCATGGACAACGATCCGGCCTACCGCGTCACATTCCACCGCGACACTCTCGTTTCGGGCAATAAGGTTGTGGCCGTAGAGGCTGTTCTTGATCAGTCGGGAGCCACGGCCATGGAGGCTGAATATATCTTTGATCCGGCCACGGGCATGCCTGTCAGGATAATTCTGGAAAACAACCCCGGATCGATCAGCGAACAGACCGTCATGATGAATTATGAAAACCCGTCGGAAGCCGCTCCGGTGACAATCAACGAGCAATGGCTCATCGACCGCTACCCGGAAGCTTTCGGGCAATACCGCGAAAGCACATTCTCCATCGACAACCTGCCCGGACAGCAGCTGCCGGGATTCGCCGTGCCCACCACAACAGGCGAACGCTACTCGCGTCAGGCCGGTGACCGGTTCCACACCCCCACCATCATCGCCCTGCTTGATGCCGAGGGGGGCTTCACGCCACAGAGCATAACCGCCCTGCGCGATGCCGCCTCACGGATGCCCTATCAGCCCGACATAATATGGGCTTTTACCGACAAGGTGGCCGACCGCGTGGAAGCTGTCATTCCTCGTCCCGAGCCCGGAGAACATCTGCTGATGAGTGCTCGTTCGCTCGCTCGCGACTGCGGAGCCTCCACTCTCCCGGCATTTATCATCGTCGGCAAGGACGGAATTGTAAAAAATGTTATCGTTGGATTCAACAACTCGCTTGCATCCGACGTTATTCAGAAAATGGCCGTAATGGAGCCCTGATCATAGCAAATTCAAAAAAACAACACAACAATATTATGGAAACCGTAACATTCAAAGGCACACCATGCCACACATACGGAGTGATGCCCTCCGTCGGCGAAGACGCCCCCTGCTTTCATCTGACCGGAAAAGACCTTGCAGAAGTGCAATGTCATGATTTCGTGGGACAGCGCGTTGTCCTCAACATCTTCCCGAGCCTCGACACCGAAGTGTGCGCCCGGAGCGTGCGCCGTTTCAACGAAGAAGCGTCCAAGATCGAAAACGCAAAGGTGATCTGCGTTTCCATGGATCTCCCCTTTGCCATGAACCGCTTTTGCACCACCGAAGGAATCGAGGATGTTATTGTGGCATCTGCCTTCCGCTCGCCCCTTTTCGGACAGAAATATGGTGTGCAGCTCTGCGACGGTCCGTTGGCCGGACTGCTGGCACGCGCCGTTGTGATCATCGATGTTGACCGCAAAGTGATCTACCGCGAACTCGTGTCCGAGATAACCAACGAACCCGACTACGACGCAGCCCTGCGCGTGCTCCGCGGCGAATATTGATCCCTCCACAAAAGAAACCACCATCGGCGG
>OFGJ01000230.1_pt1 | contig 53917 bp, 35 predicted proteins | sample 1521731 | NCBI WGS metagenome assembly OFGJ01 (sample SAMEA3504126, study PRJEB24116) | mouse gut metagenome | biome: mouse gut; feature: mouse-associated habitat; material: faeces | place: Denmark | collected 2011 | reverse complement strand
TAGGACGCAAGATTTTCATTCTTGAAAGAGGAGTTCGATTCTCCTATGGGCTACACTGCATAAGCGCGTGCATCGTCCCCCTCAAGGGGATGGTGCATGTTAGTTTTATATACCTATTGACTGAAAGCCATGATTACAGATATAAGCCCTGATATATGGGAATTGCTTGAATATGAGGCGACCCGTATCAATTCACCCTCGTTTATCGGCGCCGATCCGGTGCAGTTTCCCCGCCGCTTCACCGAGTTGCAGGACATAGAGATAGCCTCGTTACTATGTGCCACCATAGCGTGGGGCAACCGCCGGATGATATGCCGCGACTGCGACCGCATGCTGGAGCTGATGGACAACCAGCCCTTCCGCTTCATGATGGACGAGGGCTATGAGGAGCTGCCTGACCGTAATATCCACCGTACGTTCTTTGCCAAAAACCTGCGTCATTTTCTGCGCGGACTGCGCAGCATATACATGTCGCACGGCAGTCTTGCCGATTTCGCTCGAGCCGAACATATAGATCAGTCCGAAACTCCGGCATGGGAACTGGCACGGCTAATCAACGGCCGTCTGGCCGAAGCCAACGGAGGCACCAGCGATTCGCGCTGTCTGCCGGTCAACCTGAAATCTACGGCACTGAAGCGCCTCAATATGGCACTGCGCTGGCTTGTGCGCGATGATGGTATCGTGGACCTCGGGGTGTGGAAAGGTGTCATAAAGCCCTCGCAACTGTATATACCTATGGATGTGCATGTCAATAATACCGCCCGTGAGCTCGGACTGCTTGAACGTAAGGCTGCCGACCGCCGTTCGGTGCTTGACCTTACGCGGCTGCTTGCCACCCGGCGCCCGGAGGACCCCGTATGGTTTGACTATGCTCTGTTCGGGATAGGTGTCGGTGTGCCGGCTCCCGAAACAATTTGATGCCGTCAGGCATTATTGTAAATACAGGTATTATTGTTAAAAGAGGGTTTAACATTTGTTATAAGCCCCCTCGGAGTAAAATCATTAAATTTGCGAGTATAATAGGCAAGAATATGAAACGTACAGCTTTAATAGCAGCTATGCTTCTGCTCGTCACTATTGCAGCGGCTGCAGCCGGAAAGGCTAATATAAAATTCGAGTCAACATCATACGATTTCGGCAATATCAAGGCCTCGGGTGGCCCGGTGACCGCCGTGTATGAATTCAAGAACACCGGCGACGCGCCTCTGGTGATAGTCAATGTCACCAACGGCGGATGTGGCTGCACCAAGCCTGACTATCCTAAGGAACCGGTGAAGCCTGGTATGCGCGGGGTGATAAATATTCACTTCAATCCGGCCGGACGCCGCGGTGAGCTGAACCGTCAGGTAAAGGTAAAGACCAACGGTGCCACCAAGACTGTGGCCCTCACATTCTCAGGTGTCATAATCCCATAAGGCGATGAAGAGAATACTGCTGTCAATGCTTGCCGCTGTGGCTCCGGTGGCCGCTCTGGTGGCCGCTCCGCGTGTGGTATGGCTTGAATCGGAGCATAATTTCGGAGCTTTCAGCGAGGACCTCGGCCATGTGCAGTGTACATTCATGGGGGTGAACACCGGCGATACTCCGGTGGTGGTGATTTCGGCGCGTGCCAATTGCGGCTGTACCGTCCCGACATATCCCCGCGAAGCTGTGGCTCCCGGCGATACCATCAAGATAGGGGTTGACTTCAATGCCGTGGGTCGTCCCGGACGCTTCAGTAAGAAAGTATATATAGATACCGGCGATGGGACAAAGGCCCAGTTTACCATCCGTGGTGTGGTGGTGGGCACTGCCGCGACATTGGCCGGACGTTTTCCGATAGCTGTAGGCGATGCCCGCATCAACAAGGATATCGTGCCGTTCGGACAGACCAACAAGGGACGAGTGCTCAGCGGAGCCGTGAATATCTATAATTCCACTGACCACCCCATCACTCCGGAGGCGGTTGACTTGCCGCCGTATATCAAGGCTAAGATGCACCCTGCCACAATCCCTGTGGGCGACCAGGGGACGCTGTCGCTCACAGCGCTCACCGATATGGCTCCTGACTATGGGACAGTTACCGGACGCTTCCGCCTGATTCCCGACAAAGAGCATCCGGCCGATACGGTAGGAATCCGCACCGTGATGATTCTTAACGAGGATTTCTCAAAGCTCACTGAAGAGCAGCTTGAGAAAGCGCCGCGGATAAAGCTGTCGGCCGACAAGATTGATTTTGACAGCTTCGATGCATCGCATCTGAGCCGCAGCATCACTCTGACCAACGAGGGTAAGGAGCCGCTGCTGATACGCCGTGCCGAGTGCGGTTCGGAGCTTATGAAAGTGGATGTCAGCACCATGAAGGTAAAGCCCGGCAAGAGTGCCACGATAAAGGTGACGCTCAGTCCCGGGTGCATGGACAAGGATATGATTGACGAGCGCATACTGCTGATAGTCAACGACCCGAAGAGCTCGAAAAATATAATACGTGTAGTAGGAATCCCAAGCAAATAACAAGATAGATACATATGGACAATCACCATCACCATCATGACCACCCTGAGAACGATGCCCGCTATTTAGGGCTCACCGTGAACAGCGGCGTTAACCAACCGCCGGTAGTCAATCCCTATATGAAGCGCCGTCCGCGCCGCCGTCAGCTCAGTGCCGGCGAGCTTGTGGAGGGTATTCTGAAAGGTGATGTCACCATGCTCAGTCAGGCTGTCACAATGATAGAGAGCCTGTCGCCCGAGCATCAGAGTGTGGCTCAGGAGGTGATAGAGAAGTGTCTGCCCTACTCAGGCAAGTCGCGCCGCATAGGTATAACCGGTGTGCCCGGAGCGGGGAAGAGCACTTCGATAGATGTGTTCGGGCTCCATGTGCTGCGTGGCGGCGGTAAGCTTGCCGTGCTGGCTATCGACCCTTCGAGCGAGCGCACCAAAGGGAGTATTCTTGGCGACAAGACACGTATGGAACGGCTGTCGCAGCACCCTTCGGCGTTTATCCGCCCCAGCCCTTCGGCCGGTTCGCTCGGCGGAGTGGCGCGCAAGACACGCGAAACGATAGTGCTGTGCGAGGCCGCCGGCTACAATAATATTTTTGTCGAGACAGTAGGTGTAGGACAGAGCGAGACCGCCGTACACTCTATGGTGGATTTCTTCCTGCTTATCCAGCTTGCCGGCACCGGCGACGAACTGCAGGGTATAAAGCGCGGCATCATGGAGATGGCCGACGGGATCGTGATAAACAAAGCTGACGGCGACAATATAGGGCCGGCACAGCTGGCTCAGGCGCAGTTCAGAAGCGCCCTGCACCTGTTTCCGCCTACGGAATCGGGGTGGCAACCTGAGGTGCTGACCTATTCGGGCTACTACGAACTGGCTATTCCCGAGGTGTGGGACATGGTGGACCGCTACTTTGAGTTTGTCAATGCCAACGGCTATTTCGAGCGCCGGCGTCTGCATCAGGCCCGCTACTGGATGCGCGAGACTATCGATGAGCAGCTGCGCTCACATTTCTATAATAATCCTGAAATAGCGGCTATGCTTGCCGAAAAGGAGATGCGTGTGCTCTCCAACCGCCAGAGCTCGTTTACGGCAGCCCGCGAAGTACTTGAGGCGTATTTCAATGAAGCTTGATTTCAAACCTATCACACGCGAGGATATCGCCACACTGCGTCCGCTGCTCACGGCCCATCCGTTCCGGTCATGCGACTTTACGGTAGGGGGAGTGTTCCTATGGGCCGGATATTTCCAATACAGTTGGTGCGTGGTGGAGAATACGCTGTTTATAAAGGGATTTCCTGTAAACGGTGGCAGCACTCCTGCGTTTTCACTGCCGCTCGGTGCTATGCCTCTTGATGAATCGCTCGGTCTTATCCGCGACCATTGCAAGGCTGAAGGGATAGGCATGGAGCTGTCGTCAGTGCCTGAAGAGGCTCTGCCTCTGCTTATTGACGAGGGTGCGGTACATATCGAGGGGCTTAATGACTGGGCTGACTATGTCTATGACCCTCAGGCTCTTGCCACTCTCTCAGGGAAGAAACTTGCCAAGAAGCGCAATCATGCCAACCGCTTTGCGGCTGACCATCCGGATGCCGAATTTCATGCCATAGGGGCGGAGGATATTGATGCCATAAAGGAGTTTTACCACTCCATGCCGCTTGCGGAGGGGAAGCCGGAGATAGCGGAGTTTGACCGCCGTCAGACATTTGACGTGCTTGACCATGCGGCCGACTATGGATTCGAGGGTGGTGTTCTGACCGTGCCCGGACTCGGGGTGGTGGCGTTCACCTTCGGCGAGGTGGTGGGCGATACGCTGCATGTGCATATCGAGAAGATGAATCATGAGGTGGCCGGCTCGGGCGAGACAATTTGCCGCGATTATGTGGGCATGATGCTGGAGCGCCATCCTGAGATACGGTTTGTTAACCGTCAGGACGATTCAGGCGATATGGGACTGCGGCGTGCCAAGCTGGCACTGCATCCGCTGTACCTGCTCCATAAGTATAATGTGACGTTCTGACCGCTGCGGATTATTCCTGCAGCGATGCGAGGATAGTCTTTAGCTCCTCGTCGGTGGCGGTAAGGCGGCTGCGGCATTCGGTTATCAGTTCGGCCGCACGGCGTGTGAGGATGGTGAGGCGATCTATGTCGCAGCTGTCGCTCTGCATGTGGCGCAGTATGCTTTCAAGTTCGGTAACGGCCTGATTGTAGGTAAGCTCGTTGACAGGAGTAAATTTGTTATCGTTCATTTTCTTATTATTTCAGAGTAAACGGTTCCATCGGGGAGTACGGTTTCAATCCGGGTGCCTTCCGACAGTGACGCCACGCTTTTTACGGCGTGGCCGTCGATGCGCGTTATGGTGTAGCCACGACGGAGTGTTGCCATGGGCGATAGCACATCGGCAAGCGCCGAGGCGCTGCGCAGGCGTGTCAGCTGGCGCTCTATGGCGGCTGAGGCGGCAGTCTCTATCATGCGGAGGCGCCCGTTGAGGCGTTCGCGTGCCGGAGCTATGCAGGCGGGCCCTACGGCACCTACGGCCGCTGAAGCTCTGTGCAGACGCGATGCTGCCCGTTCAAGGGCTGTAGAGGGGGCCAGCGGGAGAAGTCCGTCGAAATAAGCCAGACGTGTGCGCGCGCCGGCCATTGTGTCGGCAGCGGCACGCAGTATCTCCGAGCCCATGAATTGCAGCTGCTCCAGAGCTTCCTCACCTTTCGAAATAAGCCATTGTGCGGCGGCTGTAGGTGTCTTTACACGCATGGCCGCCACGAAATCAAGTACCGTTACGTCGCGTTCGTGGCCTATGCCCACTATTACCGGCAGCGGAAACTGGGCTACATTGTTGGCAAGGTCATAGTCATCGAAGGCCACGAGGTCGCTCGTGGCCCCACCACCGCGTATTATCACCACGCAGTCCCATTGATGGCTTTCGGCGGCAATGGCATCAAGAGCCGCTATCACCGAAGCTGAGGTGCGTTCACCCTGCAGCAGCGCAGGAAACAGCCTGACGCTGAAGCGCAGGTGGGAGGGTGTGTTGAACAGCTGATTGATGAAATCGCCGTAGCCGGCGGCACCACGCGCCGAAATGACGGCTATGCGCAGTGTAGGGTCAGGCCAGGGGAGCGAACGGTTGAGCTCAAGCACCCCTTCGGAGCGCAGACGCATCAGTATCTCCCGGCGGCGGCGTTCTATTTCCCCCATTGTAAACGAGGGATTGATGTCGGAGATTACGAACGACATGCCGAACGACGGGTGGAAATTGACCGTGCCGCATACCATCACTTTTATACCGGTGGCAAGCCGCTGGCCCGTGTCGGCCAGAAAGCGTGCCGACAGGCGTCCGTAGCTTCCGGCCCATATTATGCCGCGCATACGGGCGTTGACGGCGCCTGTGGCTGGATTCTTGTCAATCAGCTCCATATAGCAGTGGCCCCCGCTTACACGGAGGTCGCTGAGCTCGGCGGTGACCCATACGGATTGTAGTGAGGGCACGGTGAGCTGACGCGCCACGCGTGCGTTGAGCTGCGCTAATGTAAGGGCCTGACGGGTGTCGGGCGCTGAGGGGAAGCCTTCATGTATCACTTCTGAGCCACGAATTTACGTCCGTTCCACTTATATGTGAGCTGCGGCTTCAGATAGTCAGCTACAAGCGAGTATATGTCGTCCGACATGAATGATGCCGTGTTGTTGGTCAGTGTCAGTGTGGCACTGGCCGGGTCATAAGAGTAGTTGATGAGCATGAAGGGCACGAGGCTTTCCACATCCTGAGCGTTTTTCTTGCCTTCAGCGGTAAGCCAGTCCTTCACTGCGGGGCGTGTGAACGCGGTGGCTGTGATGTCCGATTTCCACCCCGGGGTGAAGATGGTGAGCTTGCTGTCAGGAGCCGGTGTAGCCACGGTGTTTATCACCGCTATCAGCGTGTCGGAGCCGGCAGGGAGAGTGGCAATGTCGAGCTGTGACGCTTCGGTGAGCTGGATGGATATGGCCTGATCAGAAAGGGCCAGAATGCGCGACTGTCCCTTCATGGAGTTGCTTGACGCGGTGGAGAGTCCGGAATTGAAATAGTCAAGCATGTCAAGCCTGGTGTTGTTGGGCAGCAGGGGTATGACGCGTGCCGGGGCGCTCAGGAAGGCCTCGCGTGCATCGGCAGCCATTGCGGAGGCTGCCGAGCAGAGCATAGCTGCGGAGAGTGCGATTGCTGAAAGGTATTTCATTTCTTTTTCTTGCGTGGGGCGGATTTCTTGGACCCGCCACGGTTCTTCTTGAGGAAATATTCGTAGGTGGTTTCCGAGGGTTCGGTGTCGGCATTGGCATTCCTGCGTTTGCGCGATGAAGCGCGGGCATAGTTCTTGTCCGGTTCGGCCACCTCGGAGTAGATGCGCTTGCCCATGAATTCGCTTCCGGTGAGCCCCTCTACCACGCGGCGTGCATCGGCGGCGGGAACATCAAACAGCGAGTAGGCGGGGAGCAGGTCAATGCGTCCTACATCTATGCGCTTGCCGTTGATACTGTGGTTGAGCATTTCGATAAGGTTGCCTGCATAGAATCCGTCGGACTTGCCGGCATTGATGTATATGCGTGCCATGCCTTTCTCAGCTGTACGGCGGTCCTTGTCCTTGTTGGTGCGTGGCTCGCGCTCCTTGCGTTCCTTGCGCGGCTTCTCGTCGATGAAGTCAATGGCGGGAGCATCGCGGTAGTAGTCAAGCAGGCGCTTGAATTCGAGTGAGAGCACGCGTTTGAGCAGGTCCTCGCCTGAGAGCCATTCGAGCTTGCGGAGTACGCCGGGGAGATATTTGCCTATCTCCTGCTCGTCGACCTTTACACGCTCTATGCGGTCAGCCAGATTGTAGAGCTGCTTCTCGATGATATGTTCGGGCGTAGGCACCTCCTTGCGTTCGAAAGTCTTTCCGATTTTCTTTTCTATCTCGCGGAGCTTGCCTTTCTCACGTGAGTGGATAATGGCTACGGACACGCCTGTCTTGCCGGCGCGGCCTGTGCGGCCGGAGCGGTGGGTGTAGACGGCGCTGTCGTCAGGCAGGCCGTAGTTTATGACGTGTGTGAGGTCGTCGACATCAAGGCCGCGGGCAGCCACATCGGTAGCCACGAGCAGGCGTATCACGCGGTCGCGGAACTTGCGCATCACTATGTCACGCTGCTGCTGCGACAGGTCGCCATGCAGGGCATCGGCATTGTAGCCGTCAGCTATCAGCTTGTCGGCTATCTCCTGGGTGTCGCGGCGGGTGCGGCAGAATATGATGGCGTAGATGTTGGGCGAATTGTCGGCTATACGCTTAAGAGCAAGGTATTTGTCGCGTGCATTGACCATGTAGTAGATGTGGCGTACATTGGCGGCACCTTCGTTGCGGTTGCCGATGACGAATTCCACGGGGTCATGCATGTATTTCTTGGCAATGCGTGCTATTTCGGGAGGCATGGTGGCTGAGAACATCAGCATCTTGCGCTTCTCCGGCACATTGGCCAGAATGTCGTTGATAGAGTCGAGGAAGCCCATGTTGAGCATTTCATCGGCTTCATCGAGCACTACTGTGTGTACATCGCTCAGATTGACCACCTTGCGGTTTATCAGGTCAATCAGTCGGCCGGGGGTGGCCACTATTATCTGCACTCCGTCGCGGAGTGCGCGGATCTGGCTCTCTATGCTTGAGCCGCCGTAGACAGGGAGTACCTTCACGGCTGGCATATATTTTGAGAAGTCAGCGAGGTCACTACCTATCTGCAGGCAAAGCTCGCGGGTAGGGGAGAGGATGAGCGCCTGAGGACGGCGAAGCTCCGGATTGATGCGCTGGAGCAGGGGAAGCCCGAAGGCGGCTGTCTTGCCTGTCCCAGTCTGGGCAAGGGCCACTACGTCACCGCTTGTTTCGTCAAGCAGGTGGGGAATTACTTTCTCCTGTACAGGCATCGGGTTCTCAAAGCCAAGTTCCTCTATGGCGCGGCGCAGGTCGTCCCTGACGCCAAGTTGTTCGAATGAATTCATACTTGAATGGTTATTTCACAAAGGTACAACAATCGGGAGGGATAATAGGTATTATCAATTAACAATTATTTATAAAAATCAAAAAAGAAACAAAACACTTTGCCTGAAATCAGAAACGCTCCCATGCCGCAGCATGGGAGCGCCTCCGTCCTTAACCTGTAAATTATTTCACTGGGAAATCTTATTCCTCGTCTTCGTCACCTCCTACAGAACCGAAGAGTTCTTCGTAGCCGGGGTTCTGGGTGAGTGCAGGGTTCATGGTGATTTCGTATGTGGGCACCATCCAGAGATAGTAGGCGTCGAGCCATCCCTTGCCTGTCGAGAGCGGGCCGGGGAATGTGTACATCCATCCGCGTCCGGTGGCGTTGGTCTGTGAACCGGCGAATCCTTTTTCCTTGATTTCGTTGTAGTTTACAAACGAGCCGGTATAACGTCCGTTGCCATAGGGGAAGTTGCTTGTATCAACCCATGCTCCGCACGGCTGGCGGTTGACATAGTAGGGGGCCTTGTGCCAACGACGGATATCGTAGAAGGCAAATCCCTGTCCCATCAGCTCGATCATGCGTTCGCGGCGTATTTCCCAAAGCACGGGATCAACCTCGTAGTTGGTCTTGGCGTCATATCCGCGGGTCCATGAAGCTGTGCCTTTGTCGCGGTCGGGGTCGAAGTTGGCATCGATTTCAGCAACATTCATGCGTCCTACCGACACACGGTCGCGGAGCTTGTTGATGGTCTTGTCAGCCACATCCTGAGTGAATCGTCCGAGTTCGAATGCAGCTTCAGCATAGTTCAGGAGCACTTCCTCGATAGTGAAGATGGGCTTGTCCGATGTCTGGAATGAGCCGTTGGAGCCTACTTCCCATGCGGTATAATGCTTCCAGAAGTAGTAGCCGGAGATACAGCGCATGTAGTTGTCGGTCTGGCTGGCGTTGAGGTTGGGTGAAGAGTGGGTCATTGAGCCGCCCCAGTTGTGGCCGGGCAGGCGCTTGCATCCGAGGGCTTCATCGCCGGTACCGTTGTCGCAATAGATGTTGGCTCCGAGATAGTCGATGTACCAGCGGAACTTGTCGGCATACTCTTCATTGATGGTGAATGAACCTCCATTGAGCTTTTCGCCTGGCTGCCAGAATGTCCATTTCTTGAATGTGGTGATATTGTCAGGCGAACCGAAGTTCTGAATCTTGGCCTGTGCCGGGGGGCAGAAGTTTATAATCAGACGCGGGTCGCGGTTGTGGAAGTAGTCATAGAGGTCCTTTCCTTCACCGCCCTCGAAGCCTGAGTTGGCATTGTTGATGGGCTTGCCGTTTGCCATCAGGAACATGTCGACAGTGTGCTGCGGAGCGTCGGCACGGTGAGATTCCACGTGGACAAGGTCGCTGAAGCGGTGCATGAGCAGCTCGTTGTACTGCTTGAACATTATCACACCCGGGACATTGGTGAGGTCCTCAGTGGTCATCACCTCGTCATATCCGGCGCCGGGGTACTTGTTGGTGCCCTTACCGTAGTAGAGGTTGGGATATTTGTTCATCAGTTCCTGAGAAACTGTGAGACACTTCTCAAGATACTTCTGATACGGTTCGTCGAGGCCGTGGTATTTCGCCCATGTGCCTTCGCGGAGCAGGAATCGGCTGAGTGCGGCGCGGCAGGCATCGGCAGTCACGGCGTTGTCTCCGTCGCGTGAGCAGTCGCCGATGTTGGCTATAGCATATTCCAGACGTGCTATGATACTGTCGGCTACTTCCTTACGGGGTGTACGGGGCCCGTAGGCTTCGGGCGATTCGTCGGAGAGCACCTGTGTGCAGTAGGGGATATCGCCGTATTTGTTGACGAGCTCCATGTACCACCATGAATGGAAGAAGTAGCACACTGAACGCCAGTGGCGCTTCTCTTCAGCATTCATCGTGCTGTTTTCAAGATGGCTCAGCGCGATATTCACGGTACGCACCGGACCGAATCCCCAGTTGCCTGAAGATGTGGTGGTGGTTATGTTCTGCCAAGCATAGGGATTGTAGGCGTTGTCACGGTTTGTCATCAAACCGGAGTACATCTCACTATAGTACTGCGTGCCGCCGTAATATGTGCCGCTATTATGGTTTGTCCAAATGATGTTGTTTGTGAACAGGGAGTAGCAGTTGTACATGTAGGCCTTGAAGTTTTCATAGGTCTGGAATGCATTCTGCTCTGTCAGTGAGGTCTGAGGATACTTTTCAAGGAAGTCATCGTTACACGAGGTGACGAATGATGCCCCTAATGCCAGTCCTACAAACGGAAGTGCAATATTTTTGAGTTTCATGATTAATCTGTAGATTGAATTTTTAGAAAGTGATGGTGGCACCTATTGACCAAGTGCGATAGAACGGATAAGCCCATGAAAGGTTTTCGGGGTCATATCCCTTGGGAAGTGATGTGAATGTGTGCAGATTCTCAACGCTGCCGTAGATGCGGAACTGGTTAACTGAGAGCTTCTTCATCCATGCGGAGGGGAAGGTGTAGCCGAGTGTGATGTTCTTGATACGGAGGTAAGATGCATCCTGCAGATACTTGTCGCTGGTGCGGGTGTTGCTGCCCACGTTCTGTTCCTGACCGTAGATACGGAAAAGTTTTGCATTGGGGTTAGCTGCAACCATGTAGTCGGGGCTTTCGGGATCGTAGCTGATGGCGGTCCAGTAGTCGGTCTGGTTGTAGTAGATGGAGTGGAACACACCGTCGTTTCCTGCGGCTCCGAAGGGGAACAGAGCGTGGCCACCAAGGGCATATTCGCGCTTGCCGATACCCTGAAGCATGATGTCGAGGTCAATGCCTTTCCAGCTTACACCGGCGTTGGCGCCGAACTGGAAGCGTGAAGTTGAGTTGCCTATTACCTTGCGGTCGCCCGGATCATTCACGGTGTTTGCACCGGTAGTGATCACGCCGTCGCCGTCGAGGTCCTTGAACTTTTCGTCACCGGGACGTACGTTGTAGCCCTGGATTGAGACTACGCCTTCCTTGAGTTCCCATGTGCCTTTGCGGGCTTTCTCGATATCGAAGTCGTCAATTGAGTAGTAACCATCGCTGAGATAACCCCAGATCTGGTTCAGCTCACGTCCTTCGTACCACTGTGAGAGGTTGCCTGTGGCGTTGTTGAACTTGGTGATTTTCGACATGTGGTCATAGAGGTTGAAGCCTACGCGGTAGGTCCAGTCGCCTATGCGGTCCTGCCAATTGAGTGAGAGTTCCCAACCGTCGGTGCGCATGTCGGCTACATTCTGCAGAGGAGCTGAAGCACCTACAATAGAGGGAAGTTCGATACCGCTGGCAAGCATGCCTGAGGTTGCACGGCGATACCATTCGAAGCTACCCTGCAGGCGGCTCTGGAACATGCGGAAGTCAACGCCGATATTAAGTGTCTTGACGGTTTCCCATGTGTAGTTGCCACGGATGAGTCCGGGAACGCCGATAACGGTCACCTTGTTGCCGCCGTCGAGCCATGTTGTGCTCTGGCCGATTGACATGTTGGCTACGAATCCGTAAGGTGAGATGGCCTGGTTGCCGATCGAACCGTAAGATACGCGGGGCTTGAGTTCATCGAGCCATGAGCGTGTGCCTTCCATGAATTTTTCCTGAGTGATGCGCCATGCACCTGAAACTGAGGGGAAGAAGCCGAAGCGGTTTGATTTCGGGAACTTTGAAGAACCGTCGTAACGTCCGCTCACAGCGAGGAGATAACGTTCGTCGAAGTTGTAGGTGATACGTCCGAATCCGCCGCGGATGCTGTACTCTGAGTAGCTTTCAGAGATGTTCTTCTCACCTGTGCCGCCACCGAAAGAGGGCACTGTGATGACAGCCTGGCCCTGGATGGTGGGATAGAGGCGTGAGTAGTAAGAGTTTTCCTGGTTGAAACCGAACATGGCGGTCATTTTGTGTTTGCCCAGGGTAAGATCATAGTTGGTGTAGATGTTGAGCGCGTTGTACTTGGTGAGGTCCTTGCATATTCCGTAGGTATCCTTTGTGGGATCGGTGGGAAGTGTTTTCTGTGCAAGCTGTACGTCGGCGTAGGTTATCACACCGGTATAGGTCTTGAAGTCGTAGTTGGTCTGGTTGTAGGTGTACTCACCTGTGATGGTCCAGTTCTTGAGCGGTTTGATTATCGACTTGACCTGTATGCGGGGTATTGAATAAGTACTCTTTGATGTGGGAGAAATCATGTAGGAGTTCTTGGGGGAGTCGATGATAAGGTCAACATCGCTGTTGGTCAGGTATTCGGCGGGCATGTAGCCGTCGACGGGATACCATGAGATCAGACGTGTGGCATACGGGTCGCGGATGTTGCCGGCGAGTGCGGAGCTTGTGTTCTGTGTGTAGAACATGCTCAGTTCCTGTGTGAACCAGCTTGTCACATCGGCCGATATGAATGATGTGATGGCCTTGCGTACATATTTGTCCTTCTTGGTGACCAGAGGACCGTTTTCACGGCTGTAGTTGGCCGACATACGGAAGCGTATGCGGTCGGTGCCGCCTGACATTGATATGTTGTGGTTTGACAGGGAGCCTGTGCCGAGGATTGAGCCCTGTACATCGCTTTCCTTCAGGTAATAGATACGTCCGTCAGTGTGCTTGTAGATACCGTTGTCCATTACGCCTTCGAGCTGTCCGGCACGGTACTGTCCGATAAGATCCTCCCATGTATCGAGGTTGCCGTCGCCGGCCCAGTACTGGTTGGAGTAGCCGGCTTCGCGGTATGCTTTGATATATTCGAGCAGTGGAGCCTGTTCGGGACGGTTGATGGAGCGTTCCCAACCTTGTGAGAAGCCGTATGTGATGTTGAAGCGGGCGTCGTTTTTGGGGCGCTTGGTGGTGATGAGTACCACACCTGCGGCTGCGCGTGCACCGTAAATGGCTGATGAAGCTGCATCCTTGAGCACGGTAACGCTCTCTATATCGTCGGGGCTGAGCTGTGATATGCTACCCTCCACGTTGTCAATCAGAATAAGCGGACTGCCGCCATTGATTGAAAGGTCGCCGCGGATGTTGAGGCTCTTGCTCTGGCCGGGGCCTGAACTACCGCTGACCATAAGGCCGGGGATAGCACCCTGAAGTGCTGCGGCGGCATTAATCACGGGACGGTCGCCGATGACGTCGTCCATTTTCACCTGTGATACAGCTCCGGTAAGGTCTGATTTCTTCTGGACACCGAAGCCCACTACTACTACCTCGTCAAGTGAGTTTGCGCTGGAGGTAAGGGTCACGTTGAGAGCCTCGCCGTTCCAGATTACAGTGGCAGGATTGTAGCCTACATAAGAGATGCGGACTTTAGAGCCCTTCTTGACGTTGGTAAGAGAGAATTTACCATCGATGTTGGTTGATGCTCCGATCTTGGTGCCTTCAATGATTACGGAGGCGCCGATGAGGGGCTCATTCTCTTCATCGACCACGGTACCGGAACATATGCCGGTTTCAGGGCTTGGGCTTGCTGCTGCCGGGAGCTCGGAATTCACGGCATAGGCCGGGAAAGAACCCAAAGTTACGGCTGCAAACAGAAGTGCCGGATAGAATTTTTTTCGCATGTTTCTATTGATATTGATTGGTTATATTTCGAATTTAATCTTAGCAATTGCGAATATATGTAAAAATATGTTGGGGGGGGGTAAATTTATGTTAAAAATTCGCAAGTATGTTTTATAACATATTTATGCTTTACAAATTTTAACATTAGGGGGGGGGTAATTGCACAGTCTTTATGTATAATTTTGTAAACGATTTATAACATGTTAAAGAACCGTGTCCCCTGCAAGCGGCCAAACCAATCTCCATGAATTCACAAAGAAGGGACACACACCATAACCAAAGCTGGAAAACAGGGCAATAGTCCCTATGGCTTATAAGAAGCCATCAATCAAAATGTTATCATTCTTCACTTATCCTTAAATTATTTACAAACCAATCAAAAACATTATGAAATTAAAGGTAACTAGCTTGTTATGCTTGCTACTACTCTTCCCTTTCATGACTGTGGCAGGTGCAAACCCATTCACACTCAAGGGAACGGTAACAGACACAAGTGGTGATCCGTTGGTTGGCGTCTCCGTGATCGTCAAGGGCACATCCTTTGGCGCGCAGACCAATATCGACGGCGAATTCAGCCTCAAAGCCTCCGACGGCGACGTGCTGAAGTTTACTTACATCGGCTACCGCGCTGTTGAACACAAAGTCAGCGGCGAGGCTCCCGTCAACATCGTGATGGAAGAAGAAGCCACCAATCTCGACGAGGTTGTAGTGACCGCTCTCGGTATCAAACGCGCCGAGAAAGCCCTGAGCTACAACGTACAGAAACTCGACGGCGACGCCTTGACCGAAGTCAAGGATCCCAACTTCGTCAACTCACTCAACGGACGCGTGGCCGGCCTCAACATCAACAAGAGCGCATCAGGCGTCGGCGGTGCCGCACGTGTGATCCTTCGTGGTGCCAAATCAATCGAAGGCGACAACAACGCCCTTTATGTGATCGACGGTATCCCGATGTTCAACTCCAATCAGGGCAACACCGACTCAGGTGTCGTTGGCGAAGGCCGCGCCGGATCGGAAGCCATCGCCGACCTCAATCCCGAGGACATCGAATCGATCTCCGTGCTTTCCGGCCCCTCGGCCGCAGCCCTCTATGGCTCAAGCGCAGCCAACGGTGTGATCCTCGTGACAACCAAGAAAGGCGTTGAAGGCAAATTCTCAGCAACCGTTTCGTCAACCTCCCTGTTCTCAAAGGCCTACATGACCCCGAAATTCCAGAACAGATACGGTAACACCGTTGGATCATACGAAAGCTGGGGCGACCGTCTGTCCACTCCATCGAGCTACGATCCCAAGGAAGACTTCTTCAACACCGGAACAAACTTCACCAACTCACTGACCATCACCACCGGCACCAAGACCAACCAGACATTCGCATCTATCGCGTCGACCAATGCCGAGGGTATCGTCCCCAACAACTCCTACGACCGTCTGAACCTGACGATCCGCAACACAAGCCAGTTCCTCAACGACAAGCTGCAACTTGATCTGGGTGCATCCTACATCAACCAGCGCGACAAGAACATGGTTTCGCAGGGTCTCTACTACAACCCCATCGTTGCCGCCTATCTCTTCCCCCGTGGCGAGAACTTTGAGGATATCAAGACATTCGAACGCTTCGACGCATCGCGCAACATCCCCGTCCAGTACTGGCCGGTCAAAGATGGCGTGTACGCATCGCAGAACCCCTACTGGGTGGCCTACCGCAATCCGCAGACCAACAAGAAACGCCGCTACATGTTCAACGCCGGCCTGACCTACAAGATCACCGACTGGCTCGACGTTTCGGCACGCTACCGTCTCGACGACTCCAACGTCAAATTCGAACGCAAGCTCTATGCTTCATCCGATGAACTCCACGCCGGAGGCCCCAAGGGTATGTATGAATACAGCATCTACGAAGACCACCAGCAGTATGCCGACGTGATCGCCAACTTCAACCGTCATTTCGGCGATTTCAGCGTGGCAGCCAACGTTGGTTACTCCTTCTCCGACTACCGCAACGAACTCCGCGGCGAGAAAGGCGCATTGCTCGGTGTAGCCAACATCTTCAGCATCACCAACATCGACCCGGCCAAACGCGAAGTTACAGAAACCGGCGGTGACAGCCGCGTGCGCAACAACGCCATCTTCGCCAACGTCGAACTCGGATGGCGCAGCATGCTCTATCTGACCCTGACCGGACGTAACGACTGGAACTCACGCCTTGTCAACACCAAGGAAGAATCATTCTTCTATCCCTCTGTAGGTCTGTCGGCCATCATCTCACAGATGGTTCAGCTGCCGAAAGAGATCACCTACCTCAAGGTCCGCGGATCTTACACCGAGGTCGGCGCACCGGTATCACTCTCCGGTCTGACCCCCGGCACCGTGACCACCCCGATCGTCGGCGGTCTGATCAAACCCACCGATATCTATCCCTTCTCGGATTTCCGTGCCGAACGCACAAAATCCTATGAATTCGGTCTGACATTCCGTCTGTTCAACAAGATCAACGCGGATGTGACCTACTACCACTCCAACACCTACAACCAGACCTTCCTCGGCGACCTTGCTGAATACACCGGCTACAAGAAGATCTATCTCCAGGCCGGCGACGTAGAGAACCGCGGTATCGAGGCATCACTCGGATATTCCGACACCTATGCCTGCGGTCTGTCATTCTCAACAACCGTCACCTACTCACGCAACATCAACCGCATCCGCAAGATGGTTGAAGGCTACCAGAGCGACATCCAGGCCGAGCCTATCGACATCCCCGAAGTGCTGAAGGACAACGGCCGCGTTATCCTCAAGAAAGGCGGATCAATCAGCGACATCTACGCTAAACGCTTCTTCAAGAAGGACTCACAAGGCTATGTTGAGATCAAGGCCGACGGCTCTTACGGCATGGAAGACGGCGAACCGGTATTCCTGGGCCATACCTCACCGAGCTGCAACCTCGGCTGGAACAACTATCTGAGCTACAAAGGATTCGCACTCAGCTTCCTAATCAACGCACGTATCGGTGGCGTGGTAACCTCATCGACAGAGGCCATTCTTGACCGTTTCGGTGTTTCAGAAGCCTCGGCAGAAGCACGTGATCTGGGTGGCGCACTCCTTCCCGGACAGGGACGCGTTGACGCCAAGACCTACTACCAGATGATAGGCACCGGCAACTGGGAAACCTCAGGCTACTACACATACTCGGCTACCAACGTACGCCTCCAGAACCTGACATTCGGCTACACATTCCCGGCACGCTGGTTCGGCAACATCATCCACGACCTGACACTCAGCTTCATCGCCGAGAATCCCTGGATGATCTACTGCAAGGCTCCGTTCGATCCCGAGCTGACCCCGTCGACCTCAACCTATGGTCAGGGCAACGACTACTTCATGCAACCCAGCACCCGCAGCTTCGGCTTCGGTGTTAAATTCAAACTCTAACCACACACCATCAGTGCATTATGAAACTATCAAATAAAATCTTCATAGGAGCTTGCGTGGCAACGATGTTCACAGCCTGTGACTACGAAGCCATCAACACCAATCCCTACGAGATGACCGACGCACAGGGTGCGTGGGACGGCGTAGGCGTGGGCGGACAGATCACGGCCATGCAGCAAAATGTAATTCCGGTGGGCACCCAGGCCGACGGAACTGACGTAGCCAACCTCTACCAGACCGCCTACAACCTGTCGGCTGACGTATGGTCGGGCTACTTCGGCCAGAACAACAACTGGAACGGCGGCAACAACAACACCTGCTACTTCCTTGTTGACAGCTGGGTTGCGTCGACCTATAACGCATCCTACACGAAGCTGCTCGCCCCCTGGAAAAAACTCCGCGAGGCCGCAGAAAAGAACGGCACACCCAATGTCTACGCGCTTGCCCAGATCCTGAAGATCTCAGGCTGGCACAAGACCCTCGAGACATTCGGCCCGATGCCCTACACCCATGCCGGCGATGCCGCACTCTCCATTCCGTTTGACTCGGAAGAGGAAGTCTACCGCGCAATGCTTGCCGATCTCGACGAAGCCATCGAGACACTGTCGGACGACGCACGCAACGGTCTTACCGTGATGCCCGACTTCGACGCCGTCTATGCCGGCGACGCCAAGAAATGGGTGAAATATGCCAACACCCTGATGCTGCGTCTGGCAATGCGTGTACGCTTCGCCGATGCCAATCTGGCCAAGGAATACGCAACCAAAGCCGTCAATCAAGAGTTCGGCCTCATGACCGTCAAGGACGATGCCGCCCAGCTGAGCCAGGGTGCAGGCATCCAGTTCATGAACAACTTCACCGTTGTTGCCGACCAGTACAGCGAATGCCGTATGGGTGCATCGATCTACTGCTATCTCGTGGGCTACGAAGATCCCCGTCTGCCGGCCTACTTCCTTGAAACCGAAGATCACACCTATGTGACACAAACCTCAATGGGCTACTACCTCGGTATACCCCTCGGCAACATATACGCGAAATCAGACTACTACACCTACGGCACATCCCAGCCTAACATCCAGAGCGGAACACCGACCTACTGGATGCGTGCATCGGAAGCTTACTTCCTCCGCGCAGAGGCAGCCTTGGTTTGGGGCGGAGTGTTCGGCGACGCCGCATCGCTCTACGAACAGGGTATAGCCATGTCGTTTGAAGAGAATGGCATCAGCAGTTCTGTAGCAGCCTACATGGCATCCGGCAAAACACCTGTGAAGCATCCCGATATGTATGGCCGCACCGGCAATGTATCATCAACAGCCACCCCGGAATTCACCGGGTCGACCGAGCAGAAACTTGAGAAGATCATGATTCAGAAATGGATCGCACTCTATCCCAACGGTCAGGAAGCATGGACAGAATGGCGCCGCACCGGCTATCCCAAGCTCGTGCCCACGATCACAAACCGCGGCACATCGCAGGGCGTGACCACAGAAGGCGGAATCCGCCGTATGGTCTATCCCAACAGCTTCAGCATAGCCGAAAGCACACGCGATGTCTACACTGACGCCGTTGGCAAACTGAGCACAGGCACCGACCTGCCATCAACCAAACTATGGTGGGACTGCAAATAACCATAACTGATTTTTCATATCTCAACAAACATTTGAAAAAGACAACATGAAAGCAATTAGCAAATTATTATATGGCATTCCGGCACTGGCCATGGCTGCGCTCGCAAGCTGCACCGATGTAGAGCCCATGCAGATCGAACACATCGGCGGCTACAACACCATGGACAACGAGCAGAGCGAAGCATACTATGCCGATCTGCGTGCCTGGAAAGAGACCTCGCGCAACTATGGCCGTCCGGTATCGTTCGGCTGGTTCTCCAACTGGTCGCCCGAGGGTGCGATCCGCAAAGGCTATCTGGCATCACTGCCCGACAGCATCGACTTCATCTCAATGTGGAGCGGTCCGTTCGACCTCACCCCTGCCAAGATCAAGGACAAAGAGATCTTCCAGAAGAAGAAAGGTGGCAAACTCTTCGTGTGCTACATTCTCCACAACATCGGCACAGGTATCACCCCCTCATGGGTGGGTCAGAAAGTTGAGGATGAGAATCCCGACGTCAGCTCATCGCAGCTTGCGACTCTCAAAGCTCAGGCACAGGCAGCTTACTGGGGCTACACCAGTGGCGTGAAAGGATCTGATGATCACCTCCAGGCTATCCGCACCTACGCCAAGGCTCTCGTGGACACCATCGTGAAATACGACTACGACGGCCTTGACATCGACTGGGAGCCCTCCGGTGGCGGTGACGGCGACGGAACCCTCAAAGGAGCCGGCGGTGCCTACCTGCATGAGCTCATCAAGGAGATGGGTAAATACTTCGGTCCTCTGGCAACAGAGCGTCCCAACGGCAAGTACTACTACTTCCTGATCGACGGCGAGATCTGGAATGCCAGCAAGGAATCGGCTCCATATCTGGACTATTTCATCACCCAGGCCTATGGCAACGGATCGACATCATCGCTCAACAGCCGCGTCAGCGTGCTCAAGAACTGGTGTGGCGAATACTACGACACCCGTAAGCACATCTTCACCGAGAACTTCGAATCCTCCTGGAACTCCGGCGGCCAGCTCCTGAACCAGGCACGCTACATGCACGCCGACGGCCCGAAAGGTGGCGTAGGCTCCTTCCGTCTGGACAACGACTACGACAATACCCCCGACTACAAGTACACCCGTCAGGCCATCCAGATCAACCAGCAGGTCTACCAGGAATATCTTGAATCACTTAATAACACCGAAGAAGAATGATACGTAAAAGTCTTTATATCGGAGCTCTGGCAATGATCGCAGCAGTGCTTCCGGCCTGCAACGACTCGCAGTCGGACCTGCTCACACCCAAGCTCTATTTCGAAAACAACATAATCAACGTCAGCGCAGAGGATGACACATATCTCTGCGACGTGACCTCCCGAGTGTCGACTCCGGTCAACAACACCGTCAGCATCAACTACCAAGCCGGCGGTCAGGATCTCGTTGACAAATACAATGCCCGTTACGGCACATCGGCCGAACTGTTCCCCGAGGAAAATTATCATTTCCTCAACACGACAGCGACCGTGGCTCCCGGCGACATCTACGCCGATGCCTGCCAGATAGAGCTGATCAACATGAATCAGGTTCAGGAAGGATCGACCTATATCCTGCCCCTCGTGATCTCGACCAACGACGTTGACATGATCCCGGACAACAACGTGGCTTACGTCGTGATCAAGAAACCCGTGCGCATCCTCAAGGCAATGCAGTTCGGAACGGCATGGCTCGACATCCGTCTCCCGACCACCTTCAAGACCACCGGTTCGGTTACCTACGAAGCTCTCGTGTATGCGACATCATGGAAGATGCTCGGCACCATCATCGGCCGCGAAGGAACCCTTATCATGCGTACCGGTGACCTCAACCACCCGAGCAACGAGCTTCAGATGGCCGGCGATCTCGCCCTCCAGATGCCCGACGCCAACGTATGGGAAACCGGAAAATGGTATCACGTTGCATTCACATACGATGCCGCCAGCGGCCAGGCCAACCTCTATCTCAACGGCGAAGTGATCGCCAACAAAGATGCAGGTGCCGGCAAGACATTCGACATCAGCTCTGAATTCGGTATCGGTTATGCCTACGACTACGACTCGAGCCGTAAATGGATCGGCTATATGAGCGAAGTCCGTCTGTGGACTGTGGCACGCAGCGCCAACCAGCTCAAGGAAAACATGCTCCTTGTCGATCCGGCAGCCGACGGTCTCGCAGGCTACTGGAAGCTCAACGGCACAGACTATGAGCAGCGCGACGGCACCTGGTATGTACTTGACCAGACTGCAAACCACAACGACGCCACATGTAACCGCGGTCGCCGCAACAGTGGAGTGATCTACTGCGAGCCGCCGATGGTTGACGTCGACGTGCGCCTCTGATCGCAAGAATGATTGGTAAAAGCAGATAAACCGTTCATACCTTTGTACTTCAGCCGGAGCTTAGCCCCAACATGAGCTCCAGCTTTCCCCGAACGGCAAAGGCCGGCTCCGTCCTCCACGGATGCCGGCCTTTCGTTTTTCCATCGCACAAAACCTTTCGGCCTATCAATGATGAACAGCAGATTGAATAATGATCGAGAACAAAAATTTGGAGAGGTGGGGAATTTTGTGTAACTTTGCAGCACAAAATAAAAAGTGGACAAATTTGGCTGCTTGCAACCACTTTCAAAAAAATGCTAAAACCGCACACTGTCACGCGCGGAGCTACTCCGCAAAATGAGTTTTTGGTTTTGGCATTGTCGGAAAGGCAAGGCCATTTTTTATGTCCGCGCCATTGGCAAACAAGAAACTGAAACAGACTATGACAGATCAGAAAAACTATCTCTTTACATCGGAATCGGTGTCGGAAGGACACCCCGATAAAGTTGCCGACCAGATCAGCGACGCCATCCTCGACGAATTTCTCGCCCACGATCCCAACTCCAAGGTTGCCTGCGAGACTCTTGTGACCACCGGCCATGTGACCGTAGCCGGGGAGGTGAAGAGCAACGCATACGTTGATCTTCAGGAGGTGACCCGTCAAGTGATCAAAAATATAGGCTACAACCGCAGCGAACTGAAATTCGAGGCCGAATCCTGTGGCGTGCTGTCGGCCCTTCATGAACAGAGCGCCGACATCAACCGCGGCGTGGAGCGCGCCAATGCGGAGGATCAGGGCGCAGGCGACCAGGGCATGATGTTCGGATATGCCTGCGACGAGACCTCCAACTATATGCCTCTGCCGCTTGACCTCAGCCATCTGCTTCTGCGCGAGCTGTCGGCAATCCGTCGCGAAGGCAGTGAGATGACCTACCTTCGCCCCGACTCCAAGAGTCAGGTGACGGTGGAATATACCCCCGAGGGTGAACCGGTCAGAGTAGACACGATCGTGATCTCAACCCAGCACGACGAATTCATCACCGCCTCGGAAGCGCTGACACAGGAACAGGCCGATGAGGCTATGCTGGCACGTATCAAGGCCGATGTTGAAAGCATACTCCTGCCACGCGTAAAAGCAAAACTTCCGGAGAAGATAGCCTCGCTGATCGACCAGGACGTGACACTCCACGTCAACCCTACCGGCAAATTCGTGATCGGCGGTCCCCACGGCGACACCGGTCTTACCGGCCGCAAAATCATCGTTGACACATACGGAGGCCGCGGCGCACACGGCGGTGGCGCATTCTCAGGCAAAGATCCCTCGAAAGTGGACCGATCGGCAGCCTACGCCGCCCGTCATATAGCCAAGAACCTTGTGGCCGCCGGGGTGGCACGCCAGGCGCTTGTCCAGGTGGCCTATGCGATCGGTGTGGCACAGCCTGTCAGCCTCTACGTCAACACATCGGGCACCGCCGTCAACGGCCTGACCGATGCCGAGATCTCAAAGAAAGTGGCTGAGCTGGTGGATATGCGTCCGGCCGCTATCGAACGCCGCCTGAAACTGCGCAACCCGATCTATGCAGAGACCGCATCGTTCGGCCACATGGGGCGTATTCCGCAGATCGTCACCAAGAAATTCCACTCCAAATACGAAGGGGACAAAACCGTAGAGGTGGAACTCTTCACTTGGGAGAAACTTGATCTTGTCGACACGTTCAAAAGCGCATTCGGATTGTAAGACAAGCCGAAGAACGCATATAAGTAAGTCTTAAAACGCGACATGATGCAAACAAAAATTTTGATTGCATCAATAAAAATCTTATCTTTGTGCGCTATATTGCCGTGCAGCACCATCTGCATGGCGATAAAGCGCATGAAAATCAGATAAAAACAAAAACAGATATTAAAAACTAATGGCAACCTTAGAGAAAATCAGAAGCAAATCAGTGCTTTTGCTCATCGTTATCGGTGTGGCCCTTCTGGCATTCATCATCGGTGACTTCTTAAACTCAAGCCGCACCATTTTCGGCGACGACAACAGCGTGGCATCTGTTGACGGCGAAAAGATAGAGGGCGCGGAATTCCAGAAACGTCAGGAAGATCTGACACGCAACTCCAACGCCACCACAGACGAGGAGCGTGCCTATCAGGATCAGATGGTGCTTCGTCAGATGCTTATCGAACGTCTCCGCGACAAAGAATTCGAAAAACTCGGCCTGACCGTGACCGACGAAGAGCTCAACGATGCAGTCAACGGCAAGACCCCGATGCTCGCCAACTACATGGCCATGCAATTCACCGGCAATCCTCAGATGACCGCAGCCCAGCTCCGCAGCCTGACCAACGAACCCGGCAAATATGGCATTCAGGAAACCGAGGCCCAGGCCTACAAGCAGATGTGGCTCCAGTTTGAGAACGCACTCAGCGAACAGTTGCTCGCCAACAAGTTCATGAGCATGATCAACGGCACAATGACCGCCAACAAGCTCGATGTGGCTCAGCTCTACAACGACCAGAACACCGGCGTCACCATCAATTACGCCACCGTTGCATATACCAACGATCCTTCAATCAAGGTTGAGGATGCCGACATCCAGAAAATCTGGGAAGCCGACAAAGCCAACTACGCACTCGACGAGGAAACCCGTCTGGTCAGCATGATCAGTGTGCCCATCGCACCGTCGGTAGAGGACGAGACCGCAGCACGCAGCCGCGTCAACGCACTCGTTGACTCGCTCAACACCACTCCCGATCTCGACGCACTCCGCGGTCAGAAAGGCTTCCAGTATCAGCGCATGACGCTCACCAACGCAGCTATCGCCGATGCTGTTAAACGCGGCGGCAGCTCCAAGCTGAAGGCATTTGCCGATTCAGCCAACGTTGGCAGCGCAGCCCTCATCGAGGATGGCCCCACCCAGTTCCAGATCGCCAAGCTCTTCAGCCGCGCATCGGAAGTTGACTCAGTGACCATCAACCTCGTGGCATACGAAACAGCAGAAGCAACCACCGCCGACTCAGTACGTGCAGCAATCGCCGCCGGCAAATCGGCAAAAGAGCTTCAGGAAATAGCAGGAGTGAGAGTAGCTCTCGACAGCATCTCCACCTCACTGACCAATCCGACTCTCAGCGACGAGCTCAACCAGCTTGTTGTTGGAGCCCGTCAGGCCATCCTGGCAGCAGAGATCGGCCAGCCGTTCCTTGCCGACACCCTCGGCAACTCTCAGGTTGACGTGCTCTACACCGTCACCAACCGCAAGGCACCCCAGAACAATGTTGACATAGCCCTGATCTCCTACACTCTCGAACCATCGGCCGCCACTGTCAACGATCTGCGCGAACGTCTTGAGAAATATATCACGACCAACAATACCGCAGCCAAATTCTATGAGAATGCGGCAGCAGCCAACTACAACTGCGGATATTTCGATATCTCAGCCTCTGCACCGTTCGTGATGGTAGGCCAGACCCAGCAGGGTCCGATGTTCCTCCCCGATTCGTACAAAGCAGCCGTCTGGGCTATGGGAGCTGAAAACGGCGAGGTTTCACCGATATTTGGCGATGAACGCACCGGCTCTTTCCTTGTAGCGGCAGTCAACGGAATCTTCACCGACTACCGCACCATCGAGGATCCCCGAGTGAAAGAAAACCTGACCCGTCAGGCACGCAACGAAAAAGAAGCAGAGACACTCGTGAAGAAATTCCAGGGCAAGGCTTCAAACGTTGAAGGCTACGCACAGGCCATGGGATCGCAGGTTCAGAACACCATCGTGAACCTCACAATGCCCTACAACAACTTCGGTTCAGAACTTCTCGGCCGCATCATGACAACACCCCAGGGTGTTCTCGTAGGTCCGGTCAAGGGTGACAACGGCGTGGTTGTTTATCAGGTGACCACAATCTCCGGCCCTGTCCGCAAGATCGATATGACAACAGACGCAGCCGCATTCAATAACCAGCGCGGCGGTGCAGTGTTCGGCAACCCCGAAAACTTCTACCGACTGCTGTTGGGTAAGGAAAAGGCAGAAAACCGCCTGTATAAGGTGTTCCGCCGCGACTGATCTCAGCAATAAGAAAATTTAGAACGACCTGCCGGCGAAACAAGAAATCCCGGCAGGTCGTTTTATATTCAGGAAAACAATAACAAAACTGATTCATAGACGGAATGAAATCGATAAAGGAACTATACCGCATAGGCACCGGCCCATCGAGCAGCCACACGATGGGACCGCGTCATGCCGCAACAATATTTGCAGAACGCAACCAGAGTGCAGCCTCGTTTGAGGTGACCCTCTACGGCAGCCTTGCAGCTACTGGACGAGGCCACCTCACCGATGTGGCGATTGAGGAAACACTGTCGCCGGTTGCACCGGTAACTATCGACTGGCAGCCACAGGTGTTCCTGCCGTTCCACCCCAACGGCATGCGGTTTCGCGCGTTCGATGCCTCAGGGAAAGAGACCGACAGCTGGACCGTCTACAGCATAGGTGGCGGTCAGATAGCGGAAGAGGGCGACCGGGAGGGTGACACGCCTGAGGTTTATGGCATGAATTCCCTGACAGAGATTCTGGACTGGTGCCAACGCACGGGACGTACATTCTGGGAATATGTAGAGGAATGCGAAGGGCCTGAGATATGGGATTATCTTGCAAAAGTATGGGACGTGATGCAGCGAGCCGTAGAGCGAGGCATAGACCGCGAGGGTGTCTTGCCGGGGCCATTGTGTCTGCCGCGCCGTGCCGCGACATATCACGTTAGAGCATCGGGCTACAAGAGCAATCTGCAATCGCGTGGCCTCGTGTTTGCCTATGCGCTTGCGGTGAGTGAGGAAAATGCATCGGGTGGAGAAATTGTGACGGCACCGACATGCGGTTCGTGTGGCGTGTTGCCGGCAGTGCTTTATCATTTGCAGAAGAGCCGCGATTTCTCTGACTCGCGCATCTATCGTGCGCTTGCCACAGCCGGCCTGATAGGCAACATCGTGAAACAGAATGCATCGATATCGGGAGCAGAGGTCGGATGTCAGGGAGAGGTCGGCGTAGCGTGCGCCATGGCCGCGGCGGCCGCCAACCAGCTGTTCGGAGGTAGTCCGGCACAAATTGAGTATGCTGCGGAAATGGGACTTGAACATCATCTTGGGATGACGTGCGACCCGGTGTGCGGCCTGGTGCAGATTCCCTGCATTGAACGCAATGCTTATGCAGCGGCACGTGCTCTGGACGCGAATCTCTACTCGGCATTCACCGACGGGGCTCACCGAGTGTCGTTTGACCGCGTAGTGGAGGCCATGAAGCAGACCGGACACGACTTGCCGTCGATCTACAAGGAAACCGGCGAGGGAGGCCTGGCCAAGAACTGGGAGAAGTAAATAGAGAGAGTTAGAGAGTTTAGAGTTTAGAGTTTAGAGTTTAGAGTTTAGAGTTTAGAGTTTAGAGTATAGAGTGGGAGAGTGAGAGAGTGGGAGAGTATATAGTGAGGGGGGATCAAGGTTGAGAAGGGGTGGAGGAGATGCGCTGGCGGACGGCGGAGGTTATGACGACGGTGAAGAGCGGAAACATAACCATGCCCATCACTGCCAGTACGGCACTGACTATTTTTCCGGCCGGGGTCACCGGAAAGATGGTGCATCCTGTAGTCGTGGCATCGGAACATGCCCACCAAAGGGCCTGCATGTAGTTTTTAAGATCGGGATTGACCCCCATTTCTCTCTCATAAAAGATCAGGCTACCGAAATAGACAATGGCAATGAGGATCACGGAATAGGATGCGAAGATGTTGGTGAGCCGGTTTTTCGAGATGTAGCCCACAACGATGGCCATAGCCAACGCTCCCCTGCCGAGAGGGAGGAAGCGCGCGAAATAGAGCGCATCGGGCGACAGAGTTATGCCAAGATAGTTCAGGATGTTGAGATAGGGGATGGAAAGCAGCAGAAATGCTATTCGTCGCCCAACATAATGCCAACGTCGATGCGACATGTAGAGCTCAATGAAGAAATCGGCAATGAATACCATGCAGACCAGCAGCTGGAAATGCATGTAGCCGCTATCGGTGAGAAATTCCACTCCCCTGAGCGCATCGACAGAGAGATATGTGATCAAACCGGCCGAGAGCAGAAGCATCAGCCAATTGAGCACGGAATATATCCGCTGGGAATGTCGGGCAATAAACGGATTCATATCTATAGAACGCCTGAAGGAAGGAGAGAGTTTTTGAAGGCCAACCCCGGCACGTTGCAATTTCACCGCTAAAATTTTTGGTGGATTTTTTTGTATTAAAAATTTGTGGTATTAAAAATAATACCTATATTTGCATATACGACAACAAAAGATTATGCCCGAACTTTTTAGATACGCAGGATTTATATTTTTCTTCTTCAGCCGCGAACACGAACCGATACACGTCCATGTGGAGGGGAACGGAGGTAAAGTTATTTTCGACATAGTGGATGGAGAATTGATTCAACGTGAGCTGCACAACATCAAAGCTAACGACCTGAAACGTCTAAAGCGATTCGCTCAGTTGAATATCGAAATAATCATTGAAGAATGGAATAACCGTTTTGGAAATAAGGAGGATTAAGCTATGAAAATAAATAACATACGTTTTACCGATACTGATATTATCGGAGTGGACGAATCGGGTAAGGAATGGAAGCAGTCCCTGTTATGGTATCCGGGGTTGAAAAACGCGACAACCGAACAGCGCAATAATTACGAAGTGGGATTTGATGGATTCCATTGGCGTAACGTTGACGAGGATGTCAGTTTTGAAAGTTTCTTCTATGAAGATGCCGAACCGACTCCGCTACAACGTTTTTTCTTAACACATAAGGAGATAAAGATTTCCGAATTTGCCAAAATGGTAGGTATTGATGCCACGTTGCTACGAAATTATATAAACGGATTCAAAAAGCCATCGCAGGCACGTGAACAAGTAATACTCGACGGAATCCACACGCTTGCCCGTGAGTATGCCGCAGCAGCGTTTTGATGCGTAGGATAAAGCATTTGCTATTGGACTCTACACATTTGCTGTTGGCCTCTACATGTGAAAGATATTTTGGGAAAATGTTGGATGATTCAAACAATTGTCTTACCTTTGCCCCTGTAATAAATAGCGCGGACAAAATGTCCGGACCGATCTGGAGTCTCGCCCCAAGGGGATAGAGATTCCAAAATTTTTTAATTTTCAAATAAACACAACAAAAAACCATAAAACTATGCCAATCACGTACATGACCAAAGAGGGCTATAAGAAAAAAATGGAAGAGATAGCCTATCTGGAATCAGTGAAACGCCCTGAAATCTCGCGAGCTATCGCAGAAGCCCGTGACAAGGGTGACTTATCGGAAAACTCAGAATACGATGCAGCCAAGGAAGCCCAAGGCATGCTGGAAATGAAGATATCACAGCTGAAAGATCTTGTGGCATCTTGTCGCATCATCGATGAAAGCAAGCTCAACAACGAGGAGGTTCAGATTCTTAACCGCGTTAAGATCAAGAATATCGCCAACGGCATGACAATGGAATATACCATAGTTGCCGACAGCGAAGCCAATCTGAAGGAGAAGAAGATAGGCTCCAGCACCCCGATCGCACAGGGTCTGCTCGGACATAAGCTCGGCGAGACCGTTGAGATCAAGGTACCTGCCGGTCTGATGAAATTTGAAATCGTAGAAATCAGCTTCTAAAATCCGCGCCATGGCCTCGATATTCAGCAAAATAGTTGCCGGCGAGATCCCGTGCTACAAGGTGGCCGAGGATGAACGCCATATGGCATTCCTCGATATCAATCCGATGGCTCCGGGTCACACACTGGTGATCCCCAAGCAAGAGATTGACTATCTGTTTGACATGAGCGATGAAGATTATCTGGCTCTCGAACTTTTTGCCAAGCGTGTTGCCAAGGCACTCAAGGCCGCGATGCCGTGTGCCCGTGTCGCCGAGGCTGTTCTCGGCATGGAGGTGCCCCACGCTCACATCCATCTGGTTCCGATCCAGACGGAAGCGGACATGAATTTCCGCAACAAGCTATCCCTTCCGGGCGACGACATGGCGTCGATAGCAGCCCGGATTGCGGCTGAAATGAAATGAGAGAGTGAGCAAACTCAAAGAAAAATAGTTCAGAACGAACTCCGTGTGTTTTTCAAATGGCAGTGCGTCCAATCTAATTGGCGCACTGCTACTTTTTTCTGAGATGAATCCCGTTCAGAGAGACAGAGCCTCGTCGAGAACACTGGATGCCGTTTCAACCGGATCGCCCTCGGGCACAGAGGAATATTGATCGTGCCGGCGCGTCCATTGTTCCTCCATTGCATAGAAATCGACCTGCGGAAGTCCGGGAGAATCCCACGATGCAAGCCTTGCGTTGAACCATTCAAGCCAGCGCGGAAGATAGAAGCCGGAAAGCAAACCGTGCCATTCGCGGTTGGAATAATCATGAAGCCGTCCGCCATCAGAAGCCTCGCGATTGCCCCATGTGGTTATCTGCACCCTCGCATTCCATTCGTAACGATCTTTCTCCACCGGATTGTCGGAACAATTTCTTGCAGCCTCGATCCATGAACCGAGCCTGAAATCGGGCATGGTGGCAAGAAGCCTGTCCTGCAAAATGATCAGCCTGATAAAACGGGCGGCCTCCAGCGCATACGCCTCGCGGTCGTCCTCATCGGCCGCCTTTCCGAACCGTGCAGCCACTTCCCTACCCTTGTCGGCTATTGCCTGCCGTGTCACATCGACCATATCATAGAGATAGTTGCGGTTTTCGGCGAACTGCGGAGCCGCATCGATGAGCAACCGGGCAGCACGCGCCACCTCGGCATGATCGTAATATGGCTGATACTGAGCCCATGCCGATGCCTGCGAGGGATGATCGGACGGACGGGCACAGAACAGCGACTCAGCCGTTCCCTGCTGATGATTGCCGGGAGGACAGGCATAGACCGTGCGTCCGAGAATAGACCATGCGGTATCGACCTCGGGCAGAGACTTACCATATCGTGCCGCAGCATAGGCATGCAGCCATTGGTCAGGGTCAACCGGAGCATCACGCCACGGCATCTCACACATCAATTCGTAGAGCACGGGATTGGTCTCTATCCCCTCCATTGTGAGGCCAATGCCACGTAACGAGCGCGATTGTCCGACAGCCCGGGGATATTCGCGGCAGATGGTCGGGATACGTCCATACAGCCCGATATTACCGCCGAAATTATGGAGCATGCAGTAGAGCCACCCATGGCCGGAGAATCCATCCGGGCGCGCCGACCATGCCGGATCGGCCTCCGCATGCAGATCGAGCACAACGACATCGCCGAGCGGCAAAGCGCGCAGCATCTCAGGGCGCGGATTGGCCTGCCAGCCCTGAATCACCCAGACGGCATCCGCGTTCGCCCTCTTCATCGCCGCAAGTATGGCCTTGCCGGCCTGAGACAGATCGACACCATCCGTGTCGCCGCCCTCATGGAAAGGATCCATACTGTAGAATCCGGTGCGGCCATAAAGTTTTTCGAGTTCATCGTAATAGACCTCGGCCACACGTGCAAAATCGTCGTTGGAAGACTGTAGGAAAGCCGGGCGTGTGAATCCCAACCATTTGCCGGGATCTGCCACGTCGAGCCCGAGAGTCTCACCGGCATCGTGAGGCACCATGCCGGAATAGCCTGCAAATACCGGAGTCATCCCCCACTCCCTCATCCGTCCGACGATCTTTTTCTGAAGATCCTCCTGCCGGGAGTAGTATTCATCAGTGTTCGGTCCGCCCCATCCCTCCAGATTATTCATCAGCCACCAAGCCTGGAAAGCCGGGCCGGCGATGAAGTCACCGATCCTCTCTTCCGGATAGCCCAGACGGCGCAGGACATTGCGCCACAGCACATCGGTGCCGGTCACGGCAAGAGGCATGTTGATCCCGTGGAGAGCCATCCAGTCTATCTCCTGCTGCCATCTCTCCCAATCCCAGAACGGCATGGAGTAGGAATGAGTGCAATAGTTGAGATAGTAGCGCATTGGCATGGCCGTCGACATACGGACAGGAAGATCCACGCTCGGTAACGTGTCGGGCAGGACAGCCTTCATATTGCCCCAAGAGAGATGATTTCCAGTGAAATAGCGAAGATACCAATTCAGCCCGACAGCCAGACTGACATCATTGTTTCCACGAATCACCGGCTTTATCCCGACCTGATCCAATTCAAAAAAATCCATTGAATCAGGCACAATCACGATTTCAATCTTCCGGGACAGGCCGGAATCTATACGCTCCATCAACCCCTCGACCGGGGAAGAAGCCCAGAGCGAGGAAACGAAAGAGAAAAACAGTGTAAGAGTCAAAAACTTAGTCTTCATATCGCAAAAATAGGACAAAATATTGTTAAAGCAAGAGAAAGAGCGAGCACAAAAGCGCAGAAAAGCACAAAAGAGCAAAAAAATGTTGTAATTTTGCCGAGAACAAACCATCAGAACACCAAACGACAATGAAACTAAGCCACATCCTATCAATAGCATTTCTTGCCGGAGCCGCAGAAGCATTGGCCTGCACCGGCCTCATCGCCACCCCCGGCGCAACCACCGACGGCTCGTCGCTTGTGACCTACGCCGCCGACAGCCACACCCTCTACGGTGAGCTCTACCATAAGCCAGCAGCCGACCACAAGAAAGGGGAGACACGCAAAGTTGTTGAATGGGACACAGGCAAGCTCTTGGGCGAGATCCCGGAAGTGGCACACACCTACACCACCATCGGCAACATGAACGAGCATGGCCTCGCAATCACCGAAAGCACCTGGGGCGGCCGCCACGAACTTGCAGGCTCCGGCCTTATCGATTACGGCTCGCTGATCTACATCACCCTTGAACGAGCCAAGACAGCCCGTGAGGCCTTGAAAACGATGACCGATCTCGTCAAAGAATACGGTTATGCCAGCGAAGGCGAATCGTTCACGATAGCCGACCCTAATGAAGTGTGGATCATGGAGCTGATCGGCAAGGGCAAGAGCGACAAAGGAGCCGTGTGGGTTGCACGCCGCATTCCCGACGGATGCATTTCCGGCCACGCCAACCACAGCCGCATCCACAAATTCCCGTTGAAAGACAAAAGCGGCGAGACCCTCTATTCGCCCGACGTGATCAAATTCGCCCGTCAGCAGGGCTACTTCAACGGCAAGGATGAAGATTTCAGTTTTTCACGAGCATACGCCATCACCGACGGCGGCGCACTCAGAGGATGTGACGGCCGAGTGTGGTCCTTCTACAACAAATATGCCGCCGAGGATATGACCCCCTATCTCGACTGGGTGCTTTACGGCAAAGGAGACCCACTGCCACTGTGGGTAGAACCGAAAGAGAAGCTGACGGCCAACAACATGAAGTGGATGATGCGCGACCATTTCGAGGACACACCGCTGGATATGACCAAAGATGCAGGAGCCGGTCCGTTCAAAGTCCCCTACCGCTGGCGACCGCTGACCTACGAGGTTGATTCCGTTGAATATACACACGAACGCGCCATCGCCACCCAGCAGACCGGATTCTCGCTTGTGGCCCAACTGAAGAAAGACGCACCGGAACAGATGCGCGGCGTACTGTGGTTCGGCGTTGACGATGCCAACACCTGCGTCTACATCCCGATGTACAGCTGTCTGAGCAGAGCACCTCATGAATTCGCAGTGGGCAACGGCGATCTTCTGACGCTGAAATGGGATGCAGCCTTCTGGGTCACGAACTTTGTGGCAAACCAAGCCTACAACCGCTATTCACAGATGATCCCCGACATCCGCAGCATCCAGAAAGCGATGGAGGACACGATAGAATCAGAGGTGACAACCCTTTACACAGAAGTAGCCACGCTTGATCCCCAGGTAGCCACGAAATTCCTCAACGACCATTCGGCCGACTGGTCAAAGAAATATACCGACCGTTACCGTCAGCTCGGAGAATACCTATTGGTCAAATATCTCGACGGCAACATCAAGAAAGAGCGCGACGGCAAGTTCGCACGCACAGAGACCGGCATGCCAGAATCACCGGTGTTCGGGGGCTATGACGAGCGTTACTTCCGCTCGATAGTCAATGATCCCGAGGGAGGTGAAAGGCTCAAGACCATAGGCGTAATAGAATAAGCGTACAGATAAGACCATGAAACAAAAAGAGATAAAGATCCAGATAGAGGTGGCTCAGTTTGACGAGCTGAGCGAATCAGACCGCCGACTTGTAGAACTTGCACGCGAAGCCACCGAACGCTCCTACGCACCCTACAGCCACTTCCGCGTCGGAGCCGCAATACAGCTCGACAACGGAGAAATTGTCACCGGAGCCAATCAGGAGAATGTGGCCTATCCATCGGGGACATGCGCCGAACGCTCGGCATGCTTCTATGCCCATGCCCGTTATCCCGAGGCTAAATTCGAGAGCATAGCAATAGCGGCACGCGACACCGACGGAAAATTCGTGACCGCCCCCATCGCCCCATGCGGCGCATGCCGTCAGGCACTGCTTGAATACGAGACCCTTGCCGGACACGGCGTCAGAGTGATGCTCTGCGGAGGCGACGAGATCTACATACTGCCATCCGTAGCCTCGCTTCTACCATTGGCCTTCACGGAATTCACATAAACAAATACCAGAGAACAACACTCCAATTAATCTTAAACGACAAACATTATCACCATGAGGAAAACAACAATTCGCGTCAACACATTTTTGTCCGCCCTGCTGCTTGCACTGTCGGCAAATGTGACAACACAGACCGCGAACGCCCAATCGGTCATCTTTCCACAGATAGTACAAGCCGGAGAGGCCAACTACACCGGGGATGGGACTACAGAACTGACATTATCGAATGAGCTTCTGACCGCCACATTCCTGAACGAGGATGGCAAACTACTTTTCGGCGGATGCCCCGAAATGGGTTTAAAAGCCGGCACTGAATTATTTACAGTAGCTCTCGGCAATGAAGGAAACAAAGTTCCAGCCTCATCAATGACCGTAACCTCCTGGGGGCACGAGTTGCTGACCGCCGATCCCACCGCCACCGTAGCCTCTGAGAGACTCCCGGGTCACAGCATCCGTGCAACACTTGAATATGGCGACCTGCGTTTTGAATGGCGAGCCATACTCCGCGACGGCTCCCATTACCTTCGCACAGAGCTGACGCTGACAGCGGTGAATGATGTCGAGATGCACAACGTAATCCCGATGATTTATGAGATCAACGCAGCGGACGCACCTGAGGTTATCGGCAACACCCGAGGAGCCGTTCTTGCCTCAGAGAGCATCTTCGCCGGACTTGAAACGCCTACCGGCATCAACAGCATAGAGACCGCAGACAATGGCACGACAGGAGCCGTAACCGCCGACGAAGGATTCATGCTCAACAGCTGGAGCCGCGACACCAACGACGATTACGCCACGACCGTCAGCAACCCCCTATATTTCACCTGGCAACCGGGATCAGAACTACCGGCAGGAATAAAATCACTCGGCTTCACGGCATCCGATGTCCACGGCAAACGCGGCTTCGGCAAATTCAGCCAGAGCGGCACCCACACCGTTACTTTCCGCTATACCAGCGGTACCCACAGGCTGAATATCCTTGGCGTAGACCTGCTTGATAGCGATGGCAATGTAGTCGCCTCGGACTATCACACCGGCTATACAGGAGGCGCAGCAAGCAACAATGTCTACACCCTCAATGTTCCAGCAGCCGGCACCTACCTCGTCCGCTACTTCATGGACACCAAGACAGAAGGCATCACCTCCAGCGGCACCATCACGTGGAGCCCCAGCGTGATCTCGACCAGCAGCAGCGGCAGCACCACAAGCGGAATGACCGCAGACGAAGGATTCACATACTCAGCGTGGAGTCCGGACACAACAAACGATTACTATGAAGGGATCGTTGCCAACCCATCGTACTGGACATGGGCACCAACCGGCACAACTTTACCTACCGGCATCACCAACCTTGGCTTCAGCTCCAGCTATGTCAGAGGCAAACGCGGCTTCATCAAGGCAACCACCGGCGGCAACCACACCGTCACCTTCCGTTACGGAAGCGGTTCACACGGCCTGAACATCCTCGGCGTGGATCTTCTTGACAAAGATGAGAATGTAGTTGCCTCGGACTACCACATCGGATTCACCGGCGGAGTATCTAACGACAACGTCTACAATATCGACATTCCTGAAGCCGGCACATACTACGTCCGCTACTTCATTGAAGTCAGAACCGAGACCGTCACATCGAGCGGCACCATCACCTGGAATCCCAGCGTCAGCCAGGCCAGCGGTTTCGAGCAGAACACAACCGGCGGTGACGGAGAGGACGAAACCCGAATAATCCAAGGCCTCTGGAGCCGTCACACGACACTTGAGGCCGGCAAAAGCTGGAAAGTAAGCAGTGTTGTAGGACTCATCGCCCCCGATCAGGCACGCCGATCATTCTTAGCATACAGCGAGAGAGAACGAGCCGTGGCATGGCGTCCCTTCCCCCACTACAACTCATGGTATGAGCTAAATATTGACCGCAACAACTCCGCGACCTACGAAGGACACATGACCGCCGAGGACTGCGTTGGAGTGGTCAACGAATGGAAGACCAACCTCTTTGACAAGCATGGAGTAGGTATCAAAGCATTTGTCTGGGATGACGGCTGGGATGAGTATGGCACATGGTCCTTCAACAAAGGCTTCCCTAACGGCTTCAAAGAGCCCTACGAGGTTGCAAACCAGATAGGCGCCGGCACAGGCGCATGGCTCGGTCCGGTAGGTGGCTACGGCACATCAGGCGATCTACGCCGTGCCTACTGGTCGGACAAAGGTGGTATGCAACTCAGCAATCCGGCCTACTATAACGTGTTCCTCAACGCATGCAGCGACATGGTTGACAAATACAACTTCTGCTTCTTCAAGCTCGACGGTATCAGCGCCCAATTCAGTTCCACCGGCCCCGACTCAGGATACACCGGCGAGGAAAACGCAGAGGGAATAATTGACATACTGAGTGCTGTCCGTGAGATCCGCCCCGACATGTTCTTCAACACCACCGTGGGCACCTGGGCCTCCCCATTCTGGTTCCATTACACAGATGCCGTATGGCGTCAGGAACAGGACTACGGCGAGATCGGTAACCAAGGCACAGACCGAGAGAAATGGATCACCTACCGAGACCGTCTGGTTTACCAGAACTTCATACAGAATTCGCCCCTGTGCCCGATCAATACCCTGATGACCCATGGCGTTATCCTGACAGAATACGGCGATGTTTCCAAAAACATGGATTACGCCGGCATAGTCCGCGAGATCCGGTGCGCGTTTGCATGCGGCTCCGGTATGGTAGAACTCTACTGCGACTCCAAACTGCTCAACAGCATCAACAACGGGGCACTCTGGAAAGATATCGCCAATTGCATCAAATGGCAGGAAAAGAACGCAGAAGTTCTCCCCGATATCCATTGGGTGGGTGGCAATCCATGGGATGGATCAAGCGCCAACGTCTATGGCTGGGCCGCATGGAACGGCAATGATGCCGTGCTGACACTCCGCAACCCGTCGACCAGTGCCAAGACCTTCACATTCACCCTGCGCGATGTCCTTGAGATTCCCGATTATGAGACCCGTGCGCTCTATCTTGAGAAAGCATTTGAAGATCAGGCAGATCTTTCCGGGCTATCAACCGACAACAAGGCATTGAACCTTGACACCCCCATATCGGTCAGCATTCCCGGATCATCGGTCTATGTTTTCGACGGAAGCCATGACACACCGCTTGGCGGAATCGAATCCATAACTCCGGATACAACTCAGGATGATTCCGAGAAACGAGTCTATGACCTCAACGGCCGTCAGCGCAATCCGGAGAATCTCACCCCCGGCATCTACATTGTAGGAAAAGACAAAGTGTACATCAAATGATCTGAGCCATACCGGCTAAACACCTATATAACACGAGCCTTCGGTCCATTTATCCGAAGGCTCGTGCCATACGGATGCCAAACAAGGGGTAACATCTCTATAATTATGGGTATCCGGAATAGAAATCAGGGGTAAAAAATACCTACTTTTGGGTATTGACCGAGGGGATAGGAAGCAGTAATTTTGCACTGCGAAAAGCAGAACTACAGCAATCATCCCATCTCCGAATGAGAAAATTTATCATATTTTTCATAACCATCGTACTTGGAATCAGTGCACAGGCAGCCGACCGCGTTCTCAACGGAACCGTCACAGACCAGCAAACCGGCGAACCTCTTCCATTCGCAACAATCAAGATAGCACCCGGCAACCTCATCACGCACACAGACACAGATGGACACTGGAGTCTCCGCGTTCCATCCGGGAAACAAACCTTAAGCATCTCATACATAGGCTATACAACTTTTGAGACTCCGCTAAGCGGCACCGCCGACAAGACATTCACCACAGCATTGCAACCTGACAACCGCAATTTAGGTGAGGTGGTTGTCACGGCACGCGAGAACACCGGACTTACCAGCGGATCACGAATAGACCGCGCCGCCATGTCGCATCTCCAGCCTACGAGCTTCACCGACCTGCTCGAACTGCTTCCGGGCAATATATCCAAGACCCCGGATATGGGCCGCAGCAACACCATCTCACTTCGAGAAACCGGCAACATAGGCGCCAGCGGAGCCTTGAGCACCGACCCGGACTATGCAATCTCATCACTCGGCACCCCGTTTGTGGTCGACGGCACCCCCATCAACACCGACGGCAACCTGACAGAAGTACCGGGAGCAAGCAGCGGCGATGCATCCTACGTCCGATCGACGGTGAACCGAGGTGTAGACATGCGTTCGATCTCCACCGACAACATAGAGAGCGTGGAGGTGATGCGCGGTATCCCGTCGGCAGAATACGGCAACCTGACCTCCGGCGTTGTCAACATCAAACGCATCCGCCGTGCAACACCATGGACCGCAAGATTCAAAGCCGACGAATACAGCAAGCTCTTCTCCGCCGGCAAAGGTTTCAACCTCGGCAACAGCGACCACGTTATGAACATAGATGCCGGCTTCCTCGATTCCAAGAGCGATCCGCGCAACAATCTCGAGAACTACAAACGCGCCAATGCGTCAATCCGAATGCGTCTTCGCTGGGACAGGCCGGCGGTAGGCACCGTCTGGAATCTGAGCGCAGACTATACCGGCTCGTTCGACAATGCCAAAGTTGACCCCGACCTCAACCAACGCAAGATCGACGAATACAAGAGCAAATACAACCGCGCGTCGCTGACCTCAGACCTGACATTCACGTTCCCGAAAATATCGTGGCTTGAATCCGCCGGGCTCAATACATCGGTGGCCTACGTCAGCGATCAGCTAACACGACGCAAACAAGTGACCGCCAACGGCACACCGCTTGCCCCCACAACATGGGAAGATGGAGTGCATGACGGGAAATACCTTCTCGGCACCTATCTGTCGGATTTCCAGATTGACGGCAAACCAGTTGACATATACACCAAACTCCGCGCCGCCGGATCGGCCTCGACAGGACGCTGGCTCCACAACTACAAGGGAGGCTTTGAATGGACCTTCACCAAGAACTATGGCCGCGGTCAGATCTATGACCTCGACAGACCTTTGAGCGGAGGCTGGACAACACGTCCACGCGCCTATCGCGACGTGCCAGCCCTGCACACCGTATCGGCCTTTTTAGAGGAGGGAATCACATCGCTGTTCGGAAGTCACAAGTTAGAGGCCCAGATAGGCGCACGCCTGATGGCACTCCCCTCGCTCGACAGCCGCTACTATCTTTCAGGGCGCCCCTACATAGACCCGAGAATAAACGCCCAATGGACATTCCCATCGTTTGAGGCCGCAGGACTGCCGATGCAGTTCTCCATAGCCGGCGGCTTCGGTCTTACCACCAAAATGCCGACACTGGACTATCTATTCCCACAGGTCCACTACTCCGATTTCGTCCAGCTCGGCTACTATGACATCAACGACCCGTACAATCTGTCGGCCGTCAACCTCAGAACGTATATCACCGATCCTACGAACTATGATCTGAAAGCGGCGAGAAACAAGAAATGGGAACTTCGCCTCGGCGTGGACTGGGGCAAGAACCGGCTCTCCGTGACCTACTTCCGCGAACGGATGAACGACGGCTACCGCTACTCAAGGATCTACGAGAGCTATGAATTCCGCAAATATGACCAGAGCGGCATCAAACCGGGCGAACTGACCGCGCCACCCACAACCGATGGACTGCCCTACACCGACATGAAGATTCTGGACGGATATAACAAAGTGACCAACGGCACCAGGATCAACAAGCAGGGCATCGAACTACAGCTCTCGACGGCACGCTGGAAACCACTTGCAACGGCATTGACCGTGACCGGCGCATGGTTTCGCTCCACCTATTCGAACTCACAGATGCTGTATTACCCGATCAGCACCGTTATCAACAACACCGCGATCAGCGATAAATTCGTAGGTCTCTACGACACGACCGACGGCCGCGTCAACGACCAATTCAACACAAACTTCATGTTTGACACCCAGATACCCCGATGGGGACTGATCTTCACCACTACGTTGCAATGCGTTTGGTGGGTCAAGAGCCGCAAGCTACCAGAAAACGGCATCCCCGTGGGCTATATATCGGCCGACGACGGCGAGATCCATCCCTACACCGCCGCCGATGCCGCCGATGCCCTGAAACAGCATCTGATCCGCGATTTCGCACCACAGCTGTTCACTCAGATGAAAGTTCCGACAGCAATGTATCTCAACTTCAAGGCCACCAAGCAGATAGGGCGCTATCTGAGATTGTCGGCCTACGTGAACCGAATAATAGATTATCTGCCGGATTACAAATCGAATGGGTTGACCATCCGCCGAACATCGGAAGCATATTTCGGAATGGAGGCGACGATAACAATATGACAGACAGATAAATTAACCGATTTTGAAAAGCGGCCGCAACAGGTTGCGACCCTACAGAAATAAATTAAAATTGAATAAAACATAACATAAAAACTTTAACCTCATGAAAATTACAAAATTCATTCTTGCAGCCGCACTTCTTGGCGGCATGACAGCAGGCCTGACCTCCTGCTCGGACGATGACGCACCCATCGTTTACTATCCCGTGAGTCTGAACATCACCCTCCCCGAAGAGATCACTGACGCAGAGATCCTGAGCGAGGAATATACCTTTGTCAATGTATCGACCAATCAGGTGAAGACATTCACCAACAAATCAGACATAGAGCTGGTGCCCGGACTGTATAACATCACCTACACCGCCCAGGTGCGCCTGAGCAACGGCGCAGAATCGACCATGCGCGCTATGAAACAGAACGTAGAGATCCGCAGCGGCGAAAACAATATTGAGCTGACAGCCTACAACACCATCGAATCGGATGACCTGATCATTGCCGAGGTTTTCAACACCGGCACAACCACTTCGGCCGGCGCTCAAATCCGCGACACATATATCAAGCTCTACAACAATACCGACCACGTGCTCTACGCCGACGGAATCTCATTCTTCGAGAGTGACTTCTCCACAGCACAGAAATATACCTACGATCCTGACATCATGGACGAAGCAGTTGTGATCCGCACTCTGTTCACCGTTCCCGGCAACGGCACCCAGTTCCCGGTACAGCCCGGCGAATATTTCCTGATCGCCGACCGCGCCAACAACAACAAACTGACCAACGATCTGTCGTTCGACCTGACTCACGCCGACGTTGAATGGTATGATGTGTCGAATGTGGCAAGCCAGCAGGACACCGACAACCCTGATGTTCCCAATATGGACAAGATCTATTCCTATTCCAACTCAATCACCATTCTTGACCAGGGACAGCGCGCGATCGGCATAGCCCGTGTAAGCAATCCCGAGACATTCACAACCGACAACGTTTACAAAGCAACATACGAACTCACAATCCCAGCCACCGGTGCCGTGCTAACAATGAACAAGACCGGTTATTATATCCCCAACAATGAGGTGATCGACGTTGTCAACATCGCCCTCCGCGACAACTATGCATGGAACGTGACATCTCCGGCACTCGACTGCGGCTGGACATGGGTAGCGACAAGCAGCTCCGACAAGACCCGTTTCTTCCACAGCGTGCGCCGCAAGATGCTGTACGTCAACGAGGCCGGCAATCCTGTGCTGAAAGACACCAATAATTCGACCGAAGACTTCAACGCCTTTGTAACCGCATCGGAAATTGAACTTCAGGGTACAGCCATCAACGCCGACGGCACACTCTGCACCACCAAAACCTACGACGGCGTAACACCCATGCAATGAAATTAGCGATAACTTTATTGATAACAACGGCAGTGTCGACGGCAGCTCACGGGGCTACCGCCGACTCTGTCGCATCTGTCAACACCCGAATAGCCGCATACGAAAGCCAGCTATGGCGCATGACACCGCAGGCCTACGAGAATCCGGCGATCAAGCAGTGGATGCTCGCGGAGAGCTACAGCTCGCTGTCGGGCGTCTACCGCAACGAGCGTCAGAGCGAGGCCATAGACCGCCAGCGTGGCGACGGACTCGACTACTGGGGCATAGAGGCCGACAGCTATATCAAGCACAAAAGTTCGACCCTCTGGGGATCGGCAGCCTATCATAACGGACATGAACGGTCGGTGGTGTGGAACGAGAGTTCCGACGCCGATCTGATCTATCCCTATTTCACGGCCGACTCCGTGGGCGGCGATCTCAAAGGGGAGATCTACAGTTTCTCCGGAGGCTATGCTGACCATAACGACCGCTGGAGCTGGGGCGTCAGTCTGGGCTACACGGCCGGACTCTATTACCGCAATGTGGATCCGCGCCCACGCAACGTCACCGGCAAGCTCGATATAAGCGTAGGCGGCGCGATGAGAATAGGTTCAAGCGACTATCATGCCGGAGTTAGTGTCAACTTCCGCAAATACAAACAGACATGCAGCCTTGAGTTCGTCAACGAGATGACCACAGGAGCATTCTGGCATCTGACCGGCCTCGGGACACACTACCAACGATTCACCTCCAACAGCGCCAGCCACTATTACAATGGACAACGCTGGGGCGCGAGCCTCGACCTATATCCGTCGAGCCAGCGCGGTGGTGTACTGTCGGTGAGTTACCGCAATTTTGCATTTGACCATATCCTGACCGGCCTTAACAAGCTGCCACTGGCTTCGGTCAGCGAAAACAGCCTTCGACTGCAAGGCGGCTGGCTCGCTCCGGGCGAACAGCACGACTGGGCGGTGAATGCCGGAGCGACGATCACCAAACGCACCGGCACGGAGAACATCTTCGGCGATCCGGCAGGCAATATCTATCCGCAGATCGGATCAATGGATATGTACACCCACACGCTGACCGCATTGAGCGTCAGCGGCCTGTGGCAATGGCGTCCGGACAACGCGACAGAGCTGTCGGTCAAACCGGAAGCCGTTTATGAACGTAGCCGTGAGTCGTATGCCGACCCGAAACGCCATATCACCCTGAGTCATATCACCCCCGGCATCAGCCTGAGAGCCGACCGCGGACTCGGCCGACTATGGCGCATGGGAGTCAGCCTCTCGGCGCACTATGCCGCTCCGGCTGACTGCAACATGAATATGGAATATGATTCCTCGACGCTGCCGCAGCTACGCGATATGGAGGTCGACAAATATGACATTCTTTCAAAAAGCCACACGACGATAGGTGCCGGCGTACATGCCTCGCGTGCGATCAACAACAAGTATGCTCTGCAACTGAGCGGCCGCTACAACCACGGAAGCTATGCCCGGGGAATTCGGACGGACAATGTAGACATCGCACTATCATTCATATTTTAAACAATCATCCCTAACAGATATGAAACTATTGAAACCACTTCTGAGCCTCGCGGCCATCGGCCTGTCGCTGACAGCCGGCGCGAAACTCAACCATCTGCCGACGGATCCCGATGTGAGAATCGGCACGCTCGACAACGGCCTGACCTACTACATCCGCCACAATGAGAAACCGGCCAACCGCGCCGACTTCTTCATTGCGATGAACGTAGGATCGGTCAACGAGGAGGAAAACCAGCGCGGTCTGGCACACTTCCTTGAACATATGTGCTTCAACGGCACAAAACATTTTCCGGGCAATTCGCTGATCAGCTATCTGGAATCGATCGGCGTGAAGTTCGGCGCGAACCTGAATGCCTATACCTCGACCGACGAGACAGTCTACAACATCTGTGAGGTGCCCACCACCCGTCATTCGAGCCTTGACTCATGTCTGCTTATCCTGCGCGACTGGAGCGGCGACCTGACCCTCGATCCCAAGGAGATTGACGACGAGCGCGGTGTGATCCGCGGCGAATGGCGTCAGCGCAACGGCCAGGCAATGACCCGTCTGCTCGAGAAGGCGCTTCCGCATGTGTATCCCGGCTCAATCTACGGACAACGAATGCCGATCGGCCTGATGAGCGTAGTTGACAGCTTCAAGCCGAAAGAGCTGAGCGACTACTATGCGAAATGGTACCATCCGCAGAACCAGTGTATCATAGTGACCGGCGATGTTGATCCCGACCATATCGAGGCAGAGATCAAGAGACTGTGGGCCGACTATCCCGTCAAGCCCAACGCCGTCAAATCGTTCCCGATCGCCGTTCCTGCCACCAAAGGCATCACCGCCACAGTGCAGACCGACCCGGAACAATCGGCCACCACATTGCAGATATATATCAAACATGACGATCTGGCTGACTCGCTGAGCAATACCATCGAGGAACTGCGAAGAGCTTCGATAGAATCGCTCGTGTCGTCGATACTTGCAGAGCGTCTGACCGAAGTTGAGCAGGCTGAGAACTCACCGGTGACCAACATAGCCATCGGCGATGTGAAATATCTCCTGTCGCGCACACAGCACGCGCTTGTTGTACGCGCCCCGATTAAAAACGGCCGTGCCGCCGACGCTGTTACCGCGATAGCCACAGAACTTAAACGCGCAGCCGCCCACGGCTTCCTGCCCGAAGAGCTCCAGCGCGCCAAAATAGACCTGCGCACCGAAGCCGACAATGCATTCACCGGCCGCACGTCGACCACCAACACCGACTATGCCCGACGCTACGTGCGCCACTACATAGACGGCGGCGCGATACCCTCGGCGGAACAAAAATACAAGATGATGAAGGGTGTGATCGGCGGAATAAAGCTCGACGATCTGAACGCCTATATCAAAGAAGTGGTCACGCCGGAGGACGACAATGTAGTGATCATCTCCTACGTCCCTCAGGCCGATACCCTACGCGTGACCCCTGAGACGCTGAAAGAGGCATACGCCAAGGTTAAAGGCAGCGAACTGGCACAATGGGAGGACAAAGCAGTCAAAGGCCCCATCCTGACAGAGGAGCCTGTGGCCGGCAGCATAGTCAAAGAAGAGAGCCTTCCGCAGTTCGGAGCTACAGTGTGGACGCTGTCGAACGGCATCCGCGTGTTCCTGCGCCCCGAGAGCAGCAACCCCAACAGCATCCTGATCCAGGGCTACAGCCCCGGCGGTTTCTCGCAGAACTATGATCCGACACTGGGTCCGGACTACAAGATGGCCAACGATGTGCTTGCCGTCAGCGGATACGGCCCCTACTCTACGGAGGATCTGCGCCGTCTGCTCGTGGGTAAGAACGTACGCTCCGCCGTTACCATAGACAATATGGAGGAGACCGTAGGAGCAGCCACCAACCCTGCTTCGCTGACCGAAGCCATGCAGATGGTCTATCTCCGCTCAACCGGCGCACGCAAGGATGAGCGCGCATTCGCCACACTGATGGACAACACACGCACCCGTCTCGCCAGCCAGAGCTCCAATCCGACATCGGCCATGGGCGATTCGATCCACTCGATTGTCTACAATCACCATCCCCTTGGAGCGAAAATTACCGTGGAGGGATGTGACCGCGTGGACTATGACCGCATCATGGCTATCTATCATGACCGTTTCGATGACATGGGCGACTTCTCGTTCTTCATCACCGGCAATTTCACAATGGATTCGATCCGTCCGCTGGTGGAACGCTATATTGCGTCGCTTCCCTCAGCCGGACGCAAGGAAACAGCCAAGGATATCGACTACCGCTATATGCCCGGGAAAGTCAAGATGCGCTTCACACAGCCTATGGCCAATCCCCAGTCGATTGTCTACACGTTCTACCACACCCCGGCCAATTATAACCTGAAAAATGTGGTGACCGGCCATATGCTCGGCCAGATAGCGCAGGCCAAGCTGCGCGACGACATCCGCGAACGCCGCGGCTGGACCTATGGCGTCAAGAGCCATATCGGCGTGGGTGCCGGAATGAACGGCAAGAGCGATGCGGAGAATGCCAACGTGATCATGCCTGTCTATATCCGCGTTGCTCCGGAAAACGCCGACTCCACTTTCACAATCGTGGCCGAGACCATAGAGTCGCTGACCAATCCGAAAAATATCTCCGACGAGGAAATATCGAAGGTGAAGCAATACATGGCCAAGAACTATGCCGACAACGCCGACGAGAATGCCTACTGGATCACGGTGATGCACATGTATGACAAGTTCGGACGCGACATGCACTCGGACTATCTGAACATTCTCGAATCCATCACAGCCGAGGATCTGGCTAAGTTTGCCAAGGAGTATCTGGTTGATGATGCCAATATAATTCAGCTTGAAATGAGTCCGGAGGAATAACCGGAACCATAACAATACAGCCGGCGGTGCGCTCAATGATGAGTGCACCGCTTTTTTTTGCCCGGAGATGCGCGACACCGACAGGGCGAATGGAGGTGAAATGGTGGCAAGAGTTGATGTTTTGTTAATTAAATTTAAAAATGGGGGGGGGTAATTGGGTAAAGTTATTAATTTATAAAAATTTTTATCTTAATTTGCTACTGAAAATGCGTGAAATTTTATCGGACTATTGTCCACTTTAATTAAATGCCATTGGATCTGGCGCTTCGGAATACGCGCCAACAGCTTACGGCACAGCCATGAAAGCCGACGGAACAACCTGAACAACAGACATTTTAGAGAATTATATCATATTTAACCAAAAAGTAATTTAACAAACAATTTGCATGAAGAACATTTGTTTTCAAATGAGTCGGAAGGCGCTTGTGGCTTTCGTGGCCATGCTTTTCTGCGCATTGCCGGCTCTGGCGCAAAAGGTTACGGTCAGCGGTACGGTAACCGACTCTGAAGGCGAGCCTCTGATCGGGGCCAGTGTCATAGCCCAAGGATCGCAAACGGGCGTGGCTACCGATATTGACGGCCGGTACACGCTGACAGTTAACAGTAACGCGACACTCGTGTTCACCTACATAGGCTACAACGAGGTCAGCGAGGCTGTCAACGGCCGTACAGAGATCAACGTCACCATGACCGAGAACTCCGTAATGCTCGGCGAAGTAGTGGCCATCGGCTACGGATCAATCAAGAAAGCCGACGCCACGGGAGCCGTCTCGATGGTGAAACCGAGTGAAGTTGCCGCAGGCCTCGCCACATCGGCACAGGAACTGCTCGTGGGCCGCAGCCCGGGCGTAGTGGTCACAACCAACGGCGGATCGCCGGAAGGTGGCGCCAACATCATTATCCGTGGCGGCGCATCACTGTCGGCATCCAATGAGCCTCTTATCGTGATCGACGGCGTTCCTATGGACACCAAGACAGCAACCGGCTCGGCTAACCCCCTTTCGCTGGTCAATCCGGAAAATATCGAGTCAATGACCATCCTGAAGGATGCATCGGCCACCGCGATCTTCGGTAGCCGCGCATCGAACGGCGTAATCATCATCACTACCAAGAAAGGCACCGCCGGCAAACCGAAGGTGACCTTCTCGGCCAACATGTACATCAACACCCCACGCAACTATATAGAGATGATGGATGCGGACCAGTACCGCGAATTCATCACCAACTATTATGGCGTAGGATCAACGCAATATAACGCACTCGGAACCGCCAACACCAACTGGCAGAAGGGCGTTCTTGAAACGGCTATCTCATCGGACTACAACCTGTCGGTGGGCGGCACGTTCAAATCGCTCCCCTACCGCGTGTCGGCAAGCTGGACAGGCAACAACGGTATCATCAAGACAACCGGTATGGACCGTGCGACCGTCGGCATCAACCTGTCGCCGAAATTCTTCGACGACCTTCTGAGCGTCAACGCTAACGTTCGCGGCGCATGGATCAGCAATAATTACTATGATGCCGCAGCCCTTGGCAACGCCATCGGCTTCAACCCGACTCTTCCGGTCAAGAATCCGGCAGGCAACGTGTTCAACAACTGGACGACATACGTAGGCGCTAACCTCGCCGGCCCGGATTCCCAGGGCAGCGCGATCAACCGCAACGAGGCCCTCAACCCTATAGCAATGCTTCAGGACTACAGCTCACGTTCATTCGTGCTCCAGAGCATCGGTAACCTCCAGCTCGATCTTGCAATGCCGTTCCTGCGCGATCTGCACGCAAACCTGAACCTCGGTTACGAAGTGTCGCGTTCAAATGTCCGCAATATCACTGATTCCTACTCTCCGATGGCTTGGAAAAACGGTTCTGACCGTATGGTCGACGGCGAGATCAAGAATGTCCAGGACGGCATAGGCCGCTATAACCGCCAACATCAGGTGAAGGTGAACACTCTGCTTGATTTCTACTTCAACTATCGCAAGGATGTTCAGTCGATCCGCTCGGGCTTCGACGCTACAGCCGGCTACTCTTATCAGCGTTTCCGCTGGCAGGGATCGGAGTTCACCAGAACTCTTGAGGAAAACCCGTTCCAGGCCTATCCGACAAGCCGCTATCGCAACGATCTTGTCCTCGTATCGTTCTTCGGACGTCTGAACTACACGTTCATGGACCGCTACCTGCTGACCGCAACCGTACGTCAGGACGGCACATCGCGCTTCAGCAAGGACAACCGCTGGGGTACGTTCCCCTCTGTAGCTCTCGCATGGAAACTCGTTGACGAAAGTTTCATGGAAGGCACCCGCGGCTGGCTTAACGAACTTAAGCTGCGCGCCGGCTACGGCATCACAGGCCAGCAGGACCTCAACGACGACTATTTCCCTTACATGCCTATCTACACGGTGGGTAACAACGGTAATCCCGGCACCAACCAGTGGGCTTATCCCAACCCCAACGGAACAGGATGGGTGAACCCGATCAAGCCTAACGGCTACAATCCCGACATCAAGTGGGAGGAAACCCACACCTGGAATGCCGGTATCGACTTCGGCTTCATGAACAACCGCATCAGCGGTAGCATCGATTTCTATAAGCGCAACACCAAGGATCTTCTGACATGGGCAACACTCCCGGCCGGCTCGAACCTGACCAACGCCCTGAACACCAATATCGGTGACATGGAGAATATCGGTGTTGAATTCAATATCTCGGCACGTCCGGTTGTGACCAAGGAATTCACGTGGACAACTGATTTCAACGTTTCCTGGAACAAAAACAAGATCACCAAACTGACCTATGGCGACAACCCCGACTATTTCATGATGGCCGGCGAGGGCATCAGCGCAGGTACCGGTGGTCAGGTAATGGCCCACACCGTAGGCAAACCGGCCTACAGCTTCTATGTGTACCAGCAGGTGTATGACGTGAACGGAAATCCGATCGAAGGCCAGTATGTTGACCGCAACGGCGACGGCCAGATCACGGCTGCCGACCGCTATTACTACCACAGCAAGGATCCGAAAGTGACCATGACATGGAACAACTCGTTCAACTATAAGAACTGGGACTTCTCGTTCGCACTGCGCGCCAACCTCGGCAACTATGTTTACAACAACACCGAGGCAGCCAACGTATCGATCAGCTCTACAGCATCGACTCCTCTGAGCAACCTCATGGCCAACCGCTTCCTGTTCAACGATCTTGGCGTCAACGGCGCTATGAGCGACTATTTCGTACGCAATGCATCGTTCGTGCGCTGCGACAACATCACCCTGGGCTACACCTGGCCGTCGCTGCTGAAAGATCAGCTTCGCCTGCGTCTCTACGGTGCGGTGCAGAATCCCTTCGTGATCACCAAATACAATGGCCTCGATCCGGAAATCTTCTCTGGCGTAGACAAGGATCTCTATCCCCGTCCAGTGACCATCTCGTTCGGTGTCGTAGCTTCGTTCTAATCTAAATCAAGGAATCCACAACTATGAATTTCAAGAAACTAACATACGCAGCCGCTGGCTGCATGGCACTGCTGGGCGGTGCCACCTCGTGTGTCGGCGATCTCGACGTCACACCTAAAAATCCCAGCAACGTCACCGCCCTGACAACCGGCGCACAGTACTATCAGTCGTTCGCACAGGTCTATTCCGGACTCGCGATTGCCGGTGTCAATGACCAGAGCGACATCTCGGTTGACGACGGTGGAGCAGGTGTTTACACCCGTCAGCTCTGGAACCTTCAGGAACTCTGCTCCGACGAGGCTTTTATCGGCAAGAACTGGAATGATGCCGGTCTTGACGAGCTCGACTATTCGACATGGTCGGCCGATAACCACTGGCTCTACGAATGTATGTCGCGCTTCACATATCAGATCAACGTGTGCAACCAGTTCCTGCGCACAATCGATCAGGCGACATCGGTGGAGAATCCTCTGTCGGGCGCCGAGATCACTGAGATGAAGGCGGAGATCCGCGTACTACGCGCCCTCAGCTATTACCATATGATGGACCTTTTCGGCCGCGGCCCGTGGATCACAGAGGCCAATACCGTAGGGGAGACTCCCGTGACCATGACCCGTCAGGAGATGTTCCCGTTGGTAATCGCCGATCTTATCGATGCCATTCCTAACGTGAAACCGGCAGCCCAGCAAACATATGGCCGTCTGTCGCGCGAGGCAGCCTACATGCTTCTGGCTAAGCTCTATCTGAACGCCGGCGTCTACACAGGAACTCCGATGTGGGCTGAATGTGCCAAGGCATGTCAGGAAATCACAAAGACTATCAACACGCTCGCACCGACATACAAATATCTGTTCTGCGGCTCCAATGACAAATACGTCGGCAACGGAGAGATTCTCTGGGCTGTGCCTCAGGATAACTCGAATCTGCAGACCTACGGCGGCACTACCTATCTCGGAATCGGCGCATGGAACGCATCAATCCCGGAGGATCTGTTCCACAAGTTCGGCTCCACAGCTGCCGGATGGGGTGGACCCCGAGTACGTCCCGAGCTTGCTGACGCATTCGGCGCCGACGACCCACGCTATCTGATCTACGAGGGCACATTTACCAACGACCTCAACGATATCGGTGACTGGGGTCTGACCGGCAGCGGATACATGTGTGTCAAATATGTCTACACTTCGGAAGATGACTACGACAACACACAAGGCGTGCTCTATAACACGTTCAACTCGGCCGACTTCCCATTGTTCCGTCTCGCTGACACCTTCCTGATGCTTGCAGAATGTCAGCTGAGAGGCGTTGAATGCAACGGCCAGAGCTATTTCGACCGCGTCCGCGAACGCTCCAATCAGCCGGCCATCGAGCTTAACGACTACAATCTGCTACAGGAACGTATGCGCGAGCTCTACTGGGAAGGACACCGCCGCAGCGACCTTATCCGCTTCGGCCAGTTCTCTGGCAGCAACTACATCTGGAGCTGGAAAGGCGGCGTGCAGCAAGGTCAGTCAATCGACTCATACCGCGAGGTCTACGCTATCCCGACCAACTACACAGCAACACTGGGTCAGAACCCCGGATATTAATCACTTTTGAGACAAAAAGTCAACAAAAATCATGAAAAAGATATTCACAATCATAGCGGCTCTGGCCTGCATTGGCTCGGTGTTCACCTCCTGCGAGAAGGACAACAATGAGGAGCCCAAGGCTCAGGTGCCGACAAATAAAAATTTTCTCAACACTCCACCCACAGCCAACTTCACTTATATTCTTGATCAGACAGAGTCTGTGACAATCACGCTCTCGCAACCCGACTACGGAGTGGGCACGATCCCGACTTACGCAATAGAGGTTTCATTGGATCCGGAATTTGATGGTGTACCGGCTGAATGGAAATACACCGGCACGGAAGCCACACCGCAGAACTATGTTGAACTGCCGTCAACTTCCAACAAAACCACGATCGAGGTATCGTCGCGCGACATTGCCGACGCAATCAACGCCTGCCGCGGCTACAACAAGCTTGAGCAGCTCGACGAGGACAGCTACAAGAATTACGAAGGCAAGGTCTACATGCGTGTCCGTTCATTTTTCGCAGGCGCAGGCGAAGATATCTACGACCTGTATGCCATCACATCAAACGTAATCACATTCACCCACATGGTGGGCTATAAGACTCTCCGTCTGCCCGGATTCATATATCTCGTCGGCGCACCCGAAGGATGGGTCGGCCCGACAGCAGCCAATGCAGATCACTATGAGGATTGGAAATTGTTTGAGGCCGACGATAAGATCGGATCACAGATCTACAGCGGCACATTCGATATTGCAGCAGGTCAGTTCCAACTCCGTTTCTACACGGCTCTGACCGGTTGGGACGACGATTCGTTCGGATCTCAGGCAGAGGACGCCACAGTGGATATTGAAATGAACGCAAACGGCATCTATTCAGGTGCAGGAGTGAGCGGCAAAGGCTCTTGGCAGATCCCCGGATGGACCGGAGGCGAAGTGACCATGACCGTCAACCTCAAAGCCAAGACCGTAGAGTTCAAGAAAGTCAATTAACCCCCATTCAAATGAACTGAACAATGAAAAAATTTCTGAATATAGCACTTACAGCCGTCCTCGCGCTGGCTTTCTCGGCCTGCGACGATGTGGATCTTGAGAAGGGCACACCTTCTACAACACCACAGCAGCCGATTATCCCTGCTGACGGAATAACAGCAATTGATGTGGTAGCCAACGGCGGCAGTGTCAACCTTGAAACCGCCACAGACGGATACGTTGACCTGCTGGATATCACAAAGCTTGAGAATTTTCCTGAAAATCAGGAACTGAAGATCGTGATGAACGTTTCGACATCACAGGATATGTCTGCCGCACGCCAGATCGATCTCAATGTCATCCCGGCACCTGACGGAACCGCAATCAAAGTGGCACAGGTTTCGGCAACTGATCTCGACGAGGCAGTGAAAGCCATGGTCACACGCGATCCCACCGTACAGTCCACACTCTACGTAAATTATGTAGCCTATGCCCTTGACGGCACCACAACCGTGCTGCTGGGCTCCGTAGGCACACAACAGAGCATCGTAATCACACCCCTGTCCTACGAACATATCGTTGAATCGACCTACTATATCTATGGCACGATCAACGGCAACTCGATAGCCGATGCCGTACAGCTCTCTCACCAGGGTAACCAGTACGACAACCCGGTGTTCCAGCTCAAAGTCGACATTTCATCGGATCAGCTGACCGATGGCGGATGGAAATTCAAGGTAATCCCGGCATCGACCAAACAGGCCGGCCAGACCTGGGAACAGAACCATTCGCTGACATTTATCGGATCCGGCGAAGAAGAGGGCACGCTGGCCTACGCCACCACTGAAGCCGACTGCGAATGGATCGTTGTGGACAAGCCCGGAGAATTCATGCTGAACATCAACGTTCTTGATCAGACATGGTCGATCAGCAACGCAATCCCATTCGTCTACGTCCCCGGTGATGGAAACGGATGGAGCTGGTCAACAAAACTCAGCACCACAAACTATATCAACTACACCGGGTTCGCAAATCTGAAAGGCAGCTTTAAGTTCACCGGAGCAGCAGAATGGAACAACGACAAGGGTAACTACGGCGCTGGAGAGACCAACTACCAACTCCAGAATGGATCAAACACCAATTTCACGGTCGACGGTACAGAGGGTCTATACTATCTTAACGTGAACCTCGGCAACATGTCCTACACCAAGACACTGATCACCTCGATCGGTATCGTAGGATCGAACAATGACTGGAATGCCGCTGCACCGATCGAAATGACCCCATCGGACGACAACCTGACATGGGAAGGCGAAGTCACCCTATCGGACTCCGACATATTTAAATTCTGCATGAACCACGGATGGGATATCAACCTCGGTGGCACAGAGGACAATCTCACCGTAGGTGGTAACAATCTGGATTCGCCCGGAGCAGGCACATACCTGATCCTCCTCGACCTCTCAGTCTACCCCTACCAGTGCTTCATTGAAGAGCAATAAACAGCTATTGTATACATATCAGCAACTAAGCGAGGGCACCGCATCATGGTGCCCTCGCTGCTTTTTATAAAAAATACGGCTCATTCCACTAAACCGACAACACACTAATAATCAGAAGTAAAAGCCACAACAAAAGCAAAAAGCGAAATAAAACTGCAAAACAGATCTAAAAAATATCGCAAAACACTTGCACAAACCAAACAAAAGTCCTACCTTTGCAACGCAAAACAAAACGGCAACCAAGGCAATCAAGCGAGAGAGCCTGCCGCGAAAGATGGTGCCATAGCTCAGTTGGTAGAGCAAAGGACTGAAAATCCTTGTGTCACTG